>ENA-OZAH01000719-OZAH01000719.1-human-gut-metagenome-genome-assembly--contig:-NODE-719-length-12111-cov-12.078135_pt1 | contig 12111 bp, 10 predicted proteins | sample MGYA00243304_ERZ653505 | MGnify/ENA primary metagenome ERZ653505 (study PRJEB26926, sample SAMN06164925) | human gut metagenome | biome: ENVO:00009003; feature: ENVO:2100002; material: ENVO:00002003...
TCATAGTTTTATAAATACTTACGATTTCTGCTTTTTGCTAAAGTTAATGACATTGTACAAAATCAACGTTTCTCTTATTTACAATCATGCCGCAGACCGGAATCGAACCGGACAGCACAGCCCAGAAACGTTGAAAGAAAGGGGATTTCAGGTACTTCATCAGCGGCTGTGTTCAAGTGTGTTCAAAGAATTTCTGTTATTTTATCTATATTCTTCAACCTCTTAAGTTTTTCAGGAAATACTGCTCTATTATTCCTTATTTATTTGTACTTTATGCAATACAATCTTGATATGATAGTACCTTTATATCAAATTATAATTACTGCTCCATCGAAGAGGTACTCTCGAAAAAATATTTTCAAATTACTTCTATCCATCTAACTGTAAATACAATTTTTTCAATATTTGCAAATGCTGTCTATCTCCTGCAACGGTATCGTGATATACTCGTTATATCAATATGTACTATCGGAGGAAATGTCTATGGACAACGAAGCGAAGGTTGAAGTAGTTCACAACTATTATGATGAGAAAGTTCCTGCTTCACGCTATCGACGTACGGTCAGATACGAAGCCGCAAAACTGTCTCCAGAGGAATATGATATCTTATATGAACTTGTGACAACAAATCCTTTTTATTCCAAGAAAGTTGAACTCTTACGGCAAGTATTAAAGAATTATCAATTCAGAAAATCTTGTAGTAATTCACCATTGCCATTAGTGTTCAAGCAGGCGGTTTATTTACTGGCTTATGAATTGTGCAAAGGTGATTACTATAACATTGCTCAGAAGCAGGTACTCCGAGATATAGGATTATCTCTGAATTCTTTTACTAAATGGGGGATGACGCCGAAGAATGATTTTAATGCACAGCTCTATTTACAGTTAGCAGATTTAGAACCACCGACAATCATTCCTCTCAAGTATAAGGGAAAGAAAAACATGGCATTAATTTATCTGGTCAGTGAATTAAGCAAACAGATAAAATATAATAAATTTGTGGATGTATTTGGTGGTTCAAGCGCAGTAACTGTCGGTATTTCCAAAAAGAAAAATGCTAAATACTATATCAATGATGCTGACCCTACTCAGACAAATATTTATCTTTTGTTACGTGATTACGGGGAGGTTTTTGTAAAAACTATTTCCAAGATTTATGACATTATCAACAGACTTTCAAAAACTTCAACTATTCCAAATACTAATTTAGATTTATTTCCGGAAATAACAGTTTCTGAAATCATTGATCGTGGAAATAACTTTGTGATATCTGCTCGTGAGACGCAAAGAAAAAAACGCCATAATACCTGTGTTGAGTATGAGGAACATCTGAAAAAAGAACATCCAGATATGCTTTTATTAGACGAAGAAGAAAGGTATAAACGACCATCTACATATACAAAATATAATCGTAAAGTGCATAATTACTTAGGAAAGATAGAGAAGCTAAGAGATAGAATAAATGCGTTAACCGATGATTTAAACTATTCGGAAATACTATATGCCAGAGGTTTGTTTAAATATTTTGATGATGTCCAAACATATCCAGACTGCTTTTCAGAACAACAGCGTGCTTTTGCATCTATATTTCAGCAGAGTTTTCCTGAAAGATCTAGGGCAGATTTGTCTAATGTTATAACATCGAAAACATTAGACAAGGTTTGTAATAATCTAAATATATGGAATCATGTTATTAATGAATTTGAACATTATAAAATAAAAGTTTTCAATGAATTGGATGTAGAAGTTGTAGTTCGAAAAGAAATTAATTGTAGAGATACATTATTGTACTTAGACTCGCCATATATTGCTACTGAAGGATATAAACCTGTTTACGGAAAAGATGAATTCAAAGCGTTGCATGATAAATTAGCAGGCTTTGCAGGATATTGGATTTTTAGTTGTAGAGTGGGTGTAAACTATAAAACCGACTCTTATGAAATTCCCAAGAACGATACTACGTTTATGGAGAAATATGAAAATATTGAATTCCTGCTCAATCTGTATTCCGACATAACACAGTACGTTGCATTTATCAGAGATAAGGATAAATCAGATGAATACTATCTTACACATGATGGCATAAAAGAAGTTATGTTTTTGAATTTTCCAGCTTATGCACCTGATATAAATATCCTGCGTAAGTTAATCGCAGAGAAAACCCAAAATGAAAGTACAAGCATAGATGGAGCAAATAAAAAGTCTGTTTATAGTATAATGAGTTATGAAGAATTTTATCCCTTGGCTATAAAAGGTTTAGACCCTGCAAATTGGCAAGATACAGATACACACACCGCATAAGATTACCATGCGGTGTGTTTTATTTTTATAACAAGTACACAATCAATATGAGTGGGGTATCAGATGTACACAAATTCATATAGTTATCTTTGTAAGACTTACATGTTGAACCACTTCCTCCTAAGAGGTATAGTACACACACCAAAAGAGGAGGACACAGTCATGAATGAACTTATGAAACAGTATACTTTCGGAGTAGAAATTGAATTTACGGGTATGAGCCGTAAAAGGGCGGCTACTGTAGCATCGAAATATTTCCAGAATGAGGCAGAGTACATCGGTGGTACTTATGATGCTTACTCAGTAGCAGATCAGCAGGGAAGGACATGGAAGTTCATGTATGATTCCAGTATTCATGCCCAGCGTAAGAATGGGAACTGGATATCAGACAGAACTTATAAAGTAGAGATGGTTACGCCGATCCTGCACTATCCTGATATTGAATTGTTACAGGAACTAGTCAGACAGTTAAGAAAAGCAGGCGGTCTGGTAAATGACAGTACAGGGTTACATATCCATGTTGGCGGAGAAAGCTTCACACCACAGCATCTGCGTAGCCTGATTAATATCTTTACTGCTAAAGAAGATCTTCTGGTACAGGCTCTTAAGATTGAGCCAGCACGCCAGAACTACTGCCAGAAAGTAAACAGGCAGATGGTGGAAGTCATGAATAAGAGAAAGCCCAGTACATTGGAAGAATTCGCCCGTATCTGGTACAAGGAACAGAATGCAGAAGGTACAAGAAATCAGCATTACAGTTCATCCAGATACCATATGCTGAATTTGCACAGCCAGTTCTATCGTGGCACCATCGAATACCGTTTATTCAATTCCACATTACATGCAGGAAAGGTTAAGGCTTACATCCAGATGGTACTTGCTATTACTGCTCAGGCTCAGACAGTAAAATATGCCAGCCCGATTAAGAGAAGTACCGATAATCCTAAATATGCATTCCGATGTTGGATGCTCCGCATGGACTTGATCGGTGATGAGTTCAAGACCTGCAGAAAGCATATGCTTGCATTACTTGATGGTGACAGTGCATGGCGAAACGGAGCGCCGAAATAAAGTACAGGCAGTGGGGAGAAAACTCTCCCCACTATACGAAAGGAGATACTTATGAATTATTATATAGCTTATGGAAGTAATTTGTATTCAGAACAATTTTACCATCGATGCCCTGATGCAGAACTTGTATCCAGTGGGGTATTGAGAGATTATATTCTGGCATTCTGCGGCAGTAATGGAAATGCGTTCCTTACAGTAAAGAAACAGTCAGGATGTGCTGTCCCTGTTGCAATATACCGTATTAGTCCAAGAGATGAGCGTTCTCTAGACAGATATGAAGGATATCCTAACTTCTATATTAAAACACAGGCAGTAGTGGAAATAGATACAGGTAAAAAGCTAAAAGGAATGATGTATGTTATGAAAGAACAGCCGTATGCTTATCCATCTGAGTCGTATTTTCATACCTGCTCAATGGGGTATCAGGAATTAGGATTTCCAGTAGATGTTCTAGAAAAGGCAATATCCTATCTGGAAACCAGTTCTGCAGTTGGGCATAACCTGCAGTTTTACCGTAAACGAATGGGGTATTCACAGTCTAAGTTAGAGGAACTCTGCGGCTTCAGCAAGGGTAAGATATGCAAGCTCGAGACAGGCGAGCGTGACCTTAGAAAAGTATCTGCGGATGTTTACACTGCATTGAAGCGTTACCTTCGATTTGAGGACTCCTGTATTTTTCTGGAAAAACCCAGAAATTAACTGCCCGGTTCCAGTGGTGTCATAACCCTGACACCACTCCCATTCAGCAGGTACAGATTCCATTTTCCATAAATAAAAGCATTCATCTGCAAGCACAGCAGTAACTGCCCTACCGTCTGCAAATATATAGGAAAGAATACTTTCCCGTTCTCCTGCTTTTGGTAAAAAATGAGAGATATCTTCGCAGAAGGGAAGTTGTGCAGTGCTGTCTGGCAGATGGATGCTTTTTTCTCATTTCAGGAATAAGGCACAGGTTCCAACCTGCCTACTGTCCTGCAGGAAGAGGCATAGCTGCTATCTGTAAAATGCATGATTTGTCTGTTTTAAGATATTATTTTTCTTTGTCAGTATAAAGATTTCCGTATATATGAGTGGGGTACTGATATTATTATTTTGCTGTTCGATATGCTTTTCTTCTATCCTTATCCATTCTTATGGATTACACTTAGAAAGCAACCCTGTTTAGATTTCATATAAGATTACAGGATGAATAGATAACAGTTATTGCTACATACATAGTTCTTACAACAGTTATTATAAAGACAGTAAATACAACAACAGTCCTATATAAGACATTAGTAATGAATCCTAATACAGAATAGGATTCTTACATGAACAGTCAGTTGCAGAATAATGGATATCAGTAGATAAGAGAACAGCAAAATTAACAGCAAGATTAAAAGTTTACAGATAGAGAGTCAGTAATAAAGGTCAGGGTCAGTCAGGGAGCAAGATTAATATTAGTGAGTTTTATTTTTGAGTGGTGATTTCAGCCATACATAGTATTAAGAAATAGCTGTATTGTTAAGGCAGTGCAGAGATAGTGGTCAGGATATATTTCCAGATAAGTTGTACTGGTTCTGCCTATACTCAAAGTATGTAGGGTAGATAAGATTTCCATAGAGAGAGGAAAGCAGTCATGGTTACAGAGGGAGACAGAAAGCAAAGGGTAAGGGAGCAGTCTCAGTAGGGGTAGATGATTCTGCATTTCGAGTATATCCAGTTATGTAGATACTTTCCCGATATGAGAGAACAGATACAGTCAGTAGGTACAGCAAAGGCAGAGAGCAGATCAGCTAAGAAAGAAATCCCCAGCAATGCCATACAGAAATCCAGTAGGTATATTCTCCCAAGTATAAAGGTTCCACTGGTAACAGGTGTGATATAGGGCAGCTGATAAGCACAGATTCCCAGAGAGTACAGGCAAAGTCTGAGAAGTACGAATGGGGTATTCAATAGCCAGTCTGATAATAGAGGGTACTGACCAGATAGGTCTGATATCTAATCTCCTGCTTCTACTTACAGGATAGACAACAGGTAAGAAACACAGGTATGGTTCCAAGTAGATACTGATAGAGCCATATATGAGTAGGGTATTCCAAGGATATGTAGAGAACAGGGGTACTGACCAGATAGGTCTGATATCTAATCTTCTGTTTATACTTACAGGATAGAGAGCAGGTAAGAAACACAGAAAACAGTTCGAGTATATCCAGTTATGGTCATGGACGAGTAGGGTATTTCCAGATTATGCAGGGAACAGGGATACTGACCAGATAGGTCTGATATTTAATCTTCTGCTTCTACTTGCAGGATAGATAGCAGGTAAGAAACACAGGTATAATTCCAGATAGATACAGGCAGAGCCGTATATGAGTAGGGTATTCCAATAGCATCCAAGTATCAGGGGTACTGACCAGATAGGTCTTAATATCCTGATTCTGCCTATACTTACAAGAGATGTAGTAGATAAGAAACACAGAAATCATTTCGAGTATATCCAGTTATGGTCATGGATGAGTAGGGTATTCTAAGGCTATGCAAAGAATAGGGGTAGTTGACCAGATAGGTCTACTCTCCCATTTCCATCATGTACTTACAGAATAAAGAGTATCCAAGAAACACAGTTATGAATGATAAGACAGGCATTCAGGATTAAGTAGTAAGAATAAACACAGTCTATATAGGGAGCATACAGTTCCAGAACAGAGAGAAGAATGCCGTATTTCTGCGGTATCCAGATATGAGTAGACACAGTTATTAAATATTAACCAGTATACTGAGTAGGGTATTGATAGACAATACATTGCAGTGTTACATATCAAGAATACGATAGTTTCTGGTAACAGCTCGCAGTAGTCCGGCATTATTCCCTGTTATAAGTACAGATTTCAACATTCAACAATACATAACAAGGTGCAAGTAAACACAGTGATATTTTTATCGGGTATCAGTAGATACAGACATCCTTTACTTGATAAGTGGGGTATTATTCTACAGTATTACATCCAACACAGTTATGTGTTACATTGTCAGAATACTTTTTCAGATATTAGTTGTAGTTTAGTAGTAACTATGGTATGCTACAAGAAACGATATGGTAATTTCTATAGAGTGTATTTTCCCATTTACCTGCCTGAGTATTCAGCCCCCACCATAGGGTGTGGGTACTTCATTCTCAGACAGGCAAATGGGGTATTGTATAGTAGTTACAACAGCTCAACATATCAAATCAAAAGAGGGAGGACAATCATATGTTGAAAAAATCTTTAAAGAAACTCTTAGCAGTAACACTCACCGCCGTTACATTAGTAACAAGCGCAATGCCAGTCAGTGCATCAACACTGACACCCAAGAAGTCCCACAGCAAGGCAGAAATCACCGAGTACGTTGACTACTTCAACGAAATCACAGACCGATATGCTTTCCGCCCAGACGGGTACGTACCGCTTTATGCAGATGGTACTCATGATTCACAAATGTACAGGTCATGGCAGATGACAACCTTACTTCAGAACACCCCAGGCATCACATCCGAGCAGAAAGCGGACATGAAGAAAGCAGCAGCCACATGGAAAAGGTCTTACTTATCCGAGCGAATGATTCTTGTTTACTGGATTAAGTGGACAAGGATGTATCATTACATTGATGAAAAGGTTTATCTTTCCCAGTCTACAAGTTGGGCACCTAGGTGCAAAGCCTACGCTAAGAAAATGTACAATGAAACCAATGCCTACATTTCAGGTAAGTCCAAGTACAATCCGAAGTTAGCAAATGAACTGAGAAAGTTCAACAAACAGCGTCTTAACATTTACAACAAAGCCATTGATACATGGTTCTACAAGATGAGTAAGAAGCAGCGAGCTAAGTATGGTGGTAGTATCATTAGTGGTGGTAAAGACGGTGGCTCTTTAGTATTGATGTCAAGTTACATTAGTCATTGTCTTAGTAAGAATGATTTAGTAATTGACCCATATTATAGTTGTGGTGATAAGGATTGCTCAACTAAACTTGATGATTATGGTGATAAGAATCATTACAGTTCAAAGACACTCAAACTTCATGGTTATGACTTAAGTCCAAACGCACCAAACCGTATTTGGAACAATCACATTGAGTGGGAAAGATGGTAACCCACACCCTTACAGAGGACAGGCGCAAGCCTGTCCTTTCTTTTTGCGTTCACAACCCCTACAAGTCAGCCCACTCTCCTTAAGACATTCAAAATGTACAGGTAGAAGTAAACACCCTACCTATGATTCAATTCATCTAAGGGTACTTCGCACTAAAATAGTAGTAAAGGTAAAAAAGGAAAGGAGTTGTCAAGAAATGAAGGCAAGGTCATTAAGGGCACTATTACTGGCTTCCAGTTTAATATTAAGTGTGGGTACGACAGCCATGCCAATTATGGCGGTGGACATAGCACCAGACACATCGGATTCTGGAATCAGTATAGATGCAGATGATGGGGGTAATGATCTATTCATTGCAGGTAGCAATACTATTAAACCTGTTGGTTGAATGGGGTATTGATGATAGATATAATATATAATTCAAGTCATATTTCAGGGTAGAGATGCCCTGTATTTTTTTGCTGTAGATACAGTTTCATATCTTAGTCTACAACATGAGTGGGGTACTGTATCAAGTATCTACAGTTCACTTCTTTCCCTTTATCAAGGGTACTTTCTTATATATCCAGTAGTTGCTCTGCAACTGCCCTACCATATATTGTTTTTTGGTAGATATCTTTCAGCATTCCAGTATTTCTGCCAGTATCCTATCTCTCTCCTGCTTTTATTTTCCATGATGATGAGATTCTGTTTCGGGTACATCAGTCGATACTAAATTAAATGACAAGTAGCTTAGAAAAGGTTTTTGAATTTCAGGAAAAGCTTGGTTTCTCTAGGTGTTATCCAGAAAAGGGTATGTGAGTTCTGAAAAGATGACGAATAGAGACACAGGATTCTTGGACATTCCATTGACGATTAAAGATGACGAAGACACAGTTCGGAAAGGAGAAAATGATGGTACTTACTCTGGTTAAGCAGTTGGAAATTGCATGGACTGCACTGTCTGGCAGTGATGATCCAGATGACGAGATCCGTATAGCGGCACTGGATGAGTTGATAGCATTACTCTTTTCGGAAGTGTGGGATGGAAAAAAGGGAGTCGCCTTTGCTGAGACGTATTTCGACATCCCAGATAAGGAAATAAGTCATAAGCTGGGTATTTCTCTTTCCACCGTCAGAAGCAACCGTCAGTTGGCATCCAGAAAGCTCTCTAAGCTGGTTGGTAGCGATATTGTAGAAGTAATATGTAATGCCCCTGCCAGACAGGTAAGGGACAGACTTGTATTTCTGCAAATGTTAAGATCACCACCCTCATGGGTAGTGGTTCCCAACTCTGTATGGGAGATGAATGGGGTATTGCAGGATGAAAATGCATCTCTCAGAAAATCTTTTCCATTAAAAGATTGTAAAGCTGAGATTGCCTTTTTACGGCAGTACACATTCTCCCATATTGAGAAATCACTGGAAGGTTTAAGTAAAGAAAAATTATCGTTCCTACTGCATCTTATGGGTTCAGAAGATGTGACAAGGGACAGGGTACTTTTATTTTACTTATTGCATCAAAAGAAAGGAGGTGAATAAAATGAGCCAGCATAAGAGACATAAAAAAGTATATGTGGTATGCAACGTAAAACCTGATTTAAGTTATGACAACGACCATCGCATGTACGATGAGGTTGTCGGTGTAGATGAAATAGTATCTCTACCTGCAAGGCTTCAGACTGGAGATAAAGTAATCGTCGGTGACATCTTTACTACATTTCCAACCTATGACTTCATGCTGACATTCTTAGACTTTGCACTGAGAAACGGGATTACTTTTGAATCCACACGCCAGCGTTACTTATGCTTTTCAGCGGCACGTCCGTTACCTTATAAGGTGACCCACTACCTGCTGGAAATGCAACAGTTAAGAAACCAGTTATGGAATATGCGTGCACGGTTTGGTATACGCAATGATGATTCTGTTCAGGCTGATAGCTTTTACAGAAAATGTGACTGGATTGTTGGTCGTGTAGTTTCGATCACACTGTCTACAGACGGCATTCTGCGAAGATAATATTTAGTCATAGCAACATAATAGCAGTTCTGTCAGGTAGCTTCTGCCGACAGAGCTGCTATTTGGCTGTGCAGGGCATTTTCAGGTGTCCAGTGTAAAGTTCTGCGAATGGGGTATTATCCTGCTCACAGCGGCAGATACGGGGTATAGTCTGGATGTCGCTTTTTCCGCAATATGCGACCAATGGGGTATTCATGGGCATTCCCAGTGTTCCCAGTATAAACTGCGACCTTTAGATGGTACGAAATGCGACAGGAGGGATTTTATATGTCAAAGAAAACCAGAGCGTTAAATAAAGAAGAGTACAGATTAATTATCGACTGTATCAAAAAAGGTTTTGATATGCCTGAGGGTACTGCAGTCAAAGCAAATCCCAGAATCGCTATGGCACTACAATGCGAAGCGTTACTGGGACTTCGTATCAGTGATATTCTCCGCTTGAGGTTAGATCAGTTTATAGCAGACGGCAGTAATTATTTCGTAGAGGTTAAGGAACAGAAAACAGGTAAGACTAAGAAGTGTTTTGTTCCGTTGGAGTTGTACTGTACCATCCGTCAATATGCAGATGAGTGGGGTATTGGACTGCATCAACCGTTGTTTGATATTACCCCCAGAAGCGTACAGCGGCATCTGGGTAAGGTGTGTTCTTATTTAGGTCTTACCCAAGTTTCTACCCACAGTTTCCGAAAATACTACGCTACTGATATTTACAAGAGGTCAGGAAGTAATATTGATCTTGTGAGACAACTGTTAAACCATTCAGATTGTAAAACAACACAGCGATATATTCGGGTAGATCCGCAGGAACTGTCCAAGGCTGTTGCTGAACACTGTAGAGATGCTTTAAAAAATGATAGCTAGTTTTCCTGCACCGTAGTTATATCAAAAACATTATCCCTTATATCAAAAAGAATAGCATTCCTCTACAGTGCTATTCTTTTTTTGCTTAGTATAGTTTTTTTCTGATCCTACTGCCTGTTTGTAATCGTAGTTTGTTTAAAACATTCTACTTAATACCTTAGATGCTCTATCTCTTATGTCTTTCAAAAGAGACAAAATAATTATGAAATGCGAGGTAGAGCATTATGAGAAATATTTTGTCACAGTCGTTAATTAATGAATTAGATGAGTTAGATCAGTTGACTTCATCTGTACTTCATGGTAACTTGCACTACGATGAAGTACTTGAACAGTTAAACATGACAAAACGAGAAAAAATTTTAAAGCAACATCCATATGCAATTTATTCAACTGATAACGGTACAGCATGGCGTACTTATTTACCTGCTACTGAGGAACATGGTTATCGCAAGCCAGTCAGAAGAAAGAACAAAGAAGATGTAGAAAGTGCTGTAGTGAAGTTCTACACAGAACTTTGGAAGTCCCAGCGTGATGAAGTATTAACCTTTGAAAAAGGGTATGAGACATGGCTCAGGTATAAAAATGATAGCACCAGTACTAAAGCAAAAACCATTCAGGAATACATTAACGACTGGAAAAGATTCTTTGCTGATTCTAAGTTATCAAAAATGCCAATCAGATCCATTACGCCTGTCGACATTGATGACTTCTATCTAGCAGTCACAAAAGATTTACAGTATACCAAAAAGGCTGTATCTAATGCACGAGGTATATTAAATGGTATCATGAACTATTACGTTAAAAGGGGTATTATTCCTCAGAATCCTGCCAGAGATATTTCTCTCAGAGATTACAAATTTAAGCCTAGGAATAACCAAAATACGAATGTATATCCCGAAGAGGATGTCCAAAAGCTATTAAGATACTTAAAGTATTCTGTAGAGGATGATGCTTATACCCTTGCCATTCAATTATCTTTTTATTTGTACATACGAATTGGGGAAACAAAGGCTCTTAAATGGTCAGATGTAGATTGGAAGGAACAGACAATATCCTTGAATAGACAGATTACTGCTCACCGCCCTCTCAACAGTGATTTAAGCCTTGGAAGTCATACGGAAGTAGAATATGAGCAGATGAAAGGAAATTGTTCTTCTGGGTACAGAACAGAACCATTACTTCCAGAAGCTATCAGAATCTTAAAGAAAGCACAGGAGATTAATCCTGACGGTACATATATCTTTGAGGGAAAGAATGGACGCTGTCTTACCACTGATACATTTAACAGACGTTTGAGAAAGTATTGTGACGAGATAGGCATACAATATTATTCAAGCCACAAGATACGTGCATATAATGCTTCTATAAGCTATGATGGAACAAATTTAGCAGAAATACAACGCCTGATGGGACATAGTTCTTCAGCTACAACTTTTGGATACATCCGTAATGTTCATCATGATAAAATAAAAATTAGCCCTAGGCTAGGACTACAGGGGGATGAAAAATTAAAATAGCTATTTTAGTAGCTCAGATTGTAAAAATTGTGTTCAAGTGTGTTCAAAACCTATAAGCAAAAAAATAAGAGAAACGTTGATTTTACAGCGTTTCTCTCACTTATAATCATGCCGCAGACCGGAATCGAACCGGTACGGGTATCACTACCCACGGGATTTTAAGTCCCGGGCGTCTGCCAGTTCCGCCACTGCGGCATATGGAACCTATAGGGCTCGAACCTATGACCCTCTGCTTGTAAGGCAGATGCTC
>ENA-OZAH01000740-OZAH01000740.1-human-gut-metagenome-genome-assembly--contig:-NODE-740-length-11796-cov-4.434971_pt1 | contig 11796 bp, 6 predicted proteins | sample MGYA00243304_ERZ653505 | MGnify/ENA primary metagenome ERZ653505 (study PRJEB26926, sample SAMN06164925) | human gut metagenome | biome: ENVO:00009003; feature: ENVO:2100002; material: ENVO:00002003...
CTAGTCGTCGGCAGCGTCAGATGTGTATAAGAGACAGGGTAAGACCGTTCTTATCCAGGAATTGATCCATAACGTGGCGACAGAACACTCCGGCTGCTCCGTATTCTGCGGCGTCGGCGAACGTACCCGTGAAGGAAACGATCTCTGGGGAGAAATGAAAGACTCCGGCGTTCTTTCCAAAGTTGCGCTGGTATACGGCCAGATGAACGAACCTCCGGGAGCGCGTATGCGTGTAGCTCTCACCGGTTTGACCATGGCTGAATATTTCCGCGACAAACAGGGACAGGACGTCCTGCTCTTCGTAGACAATATTTTCCGTTTCGTACAGGCAGGTTCCGAAGTATCCGCGCTGCTCGGGCGTATGCCGTCCGCCGTAGGCTACCAGCCGACACTGGCTACCGATATCGGCGAACTGCAGGAACGCATCACTTCCACCAAAGACGGTTCCATCACATCCATCCAGGCCGTATACGTACCGGCCGATGACTTGACGGACCCGGCTCCGGCAGGCGTATTTACACACTTGGACGCTACCACCGTACTGAGCCGTTCCATTGCGGAACTGGGTATCTATCCGGCGGTAGACCCGCTGGACTCCACCAGCCGTATCCTTGACCCGAATGTTTTGGGTGAAGAGCATTACGAAGTGGCCCGCGGCGTACAGGCTATTCTGCAGCGCTACAAAGAACTGCAGGATATCATCGCCATCCTGGGCATGGAAGAACTTTCCGATGATGACAAAGTCATCGTAGCCCGCGCAAGAAAGGTACAGAGATTCCTGTCTCAGCCCTTCTTCGTAGCTGAACAGTTTACGGGCTCCCCCGGCAGATACGTATCCCTGAAGGAAACCATCCGCGGCTTCAAGGAAATCCTTGCAGGCCAGCACGATGATATGCCTGAAGGCGCGTTCTACATGGTCGGCACAATTGATGAAGCGATCGAAAAGGCTGAAAAGATGAAGAAAGGGGAATAAGCCATGGCTGATACCCTTACGAATCCCATGCACGTGGAAGTCATCAGCCCCGACGGACCGATTTATCAGGAAACCGGCGTGGAAATGGTGGTGGCTCGTGCAGCAGACGGCGAATTTGCCGTCATGAAAAACCATCTGCCTCTGGCAGCCGCTCTTGAAATGTGCCCCGTGCGCATCATTAAAGGCGGAAAGGAACAAAAGGTGGCCGTATTTGGCGGTTTCCTGGAAATAAAGGACAATCAGGTAAATATCGTAGCTCCCCTGGCGGAGCTGGCGGATACCATCGATATTGCCCGTGCCCAAGCCGCGAAGAAACGTGCGGAAGACAGGCTTGCGTCCAAGAGCAAAGAAATCGATGTCGACCGTGCCAAACTCGCTCTCCAGCGTGCGCTGACACGGCTCAAAACGACAGGAACCCTTTGATCCAAACAAAAGAACCGATCCATACAAATAATGGGTCGGTTTTTATGTTGGGGGAAGACGTTAAGAAGATAAAAGCTATCAGCTGTGAGCTGTCAGCTGCAAGCCATTAGCCGTGAGTTAAAAGCCGAAGCATATGATTTCCGTTAGGTGTCATACGAAACAACGGCAAGGGATTTGCTGTTGTAGTGAGGGAAACGTTAAACGTCATCCTGAACGAATGTGAAGGATCTGCTGCCGTGATGAGGGGAAACCGTAAGGTGTCATCAGAGTAATAGATTCTTCGCTCTGTGTTATGTTGTGATTTTTCCTCATTCTCATACAGCATTCTTACTTCCGCTCTGAATGACGGGATAAGGTAAGGCGTCATTCAAAGCGCCAGCGAAGGATCTGCTACAGTGTTGAGGAAAGGGATTCTGACGGAAAGAATAGGAATTGGGTAAGCCTCCTTGTTTATAAGGAGGTGGCCGGCGAAGCCGGACGGAGGATACTGGCTTGGGGGAACGACGCAAAAGAATAGAATGAAGATTCTTTTTCTGCCCCCGTTCTGAGTGATGACGGACGGTAAAGCGTCATCCTGAACGAATGTGAAGGATCTGTATCCGTGATGAGGAAAGCCGTAAGAAGATAAAAGCTATCAGCTGTGAGCTGTTAGCCGTTAGCTGTGAGCTGTTAACCGTTAGCTGTGAGTTGAAAGCCGAAGCATATGATTTCCATTAGGTGTCATACGAAACATCAGCAAAGGATCTGCTGCCGTGGATGAGAAAGCGGTATGAGTAGAGGTATTCGTAGAATAGTATGCATTATGTGGTAATAAGATAAATGTTTTGCTATAATAAAAACAGAGGTTGTTTAATAAAATAAGTGTTGAAAGGAAAGCGGGGAAATCCGGCAGGAATTTTCCTGTTTACGGATTCTGTATCCTGCTTTTCAGGCAAATGAAGTGTTATGGGGAGAGGTGATGTAAAAGCAGTATCGGCAGCATGGGGATGGTGCTTCTTTTTATTGCGCTTTTAATTATATTGTTTTTTATGGGAGGAAAACATGAATCACATTTACAAAGTCATTTGGAGTCGAGTGAAGAACAGTTATGTCGTCGTTTCAGAAATTGCGGGCACAGCGAGAAAAAGTGGGGGGGTAAGAGTCTCTAAAAACGCGCTGGCAGCAGTTTTAGCGGCTTTTTTATTGACAGGGATTTCTGTAAGCCCTGTATCTGCGGCGCTTGACGGGGTCAATACGTTTGTAGAACCGGGGAATCAGAATATTAAAATCGGGAATGATATTGATTTAAGAAATAACAGTACGAAAAACGGTGCCATTGCGATAGGCGATCACGCCCAGATTGATGATTATGTTATGCAGGAAGGCAGTATTGCCATCGGCAAGAATGCTTTTGTAGAAAACATGTGGGGAACGCAGGACAAAATATTCCGTTTCGGGATGCATTCGACGGATCCTTCCCGTACAGACCATTTACTGCCGGCAGGGATTGCCATTGGGCAGAATACTTATGCCCGCAGCGGCAGTCTGATGATCGGCGACCATAAGTATGTCGGCGTCTTGGGAGATACCACGGTAAATTCCAATACGGATAATGAAAAGCGTAAACTGTCCGTCTTGGTAGGCGCGACCACCGTCGGGCTGAACAGTTATTCTGCCGGTGCGTTTGCGACGACGACCGGCGCCTACTCCATCATGACGAATGCGTATGACGGAAATACGAACCAGGGATTTGCTGCCCAGAATTTCGGGGCGGTTATCAACGGATCCTTTAACAGCATTGAATCAAAAACGTCAGGCAGCAGTGTATCGGGAATCGCCAATGCGGTCGTAGGGACTGCCAATCGGACCCATAACGCAAACGGTACCTTGGTTTTCGGTGCGGGCAATGAAGTAACCAATTCAGTGGACAATATAGCGGATCCCATGTCACTTTTGACTAATAGCCCCAAAGAATTGGCGGAAAAACTCAGAGAGGGGATACGGAGAAATGATTCCGGCGGCGCTGTCCTTGCTGTCGGCGGCGGAAATAAAGCAGACTACGCATACCGCTCCCAGCTGATCGGGGTGGGAAATACTCTGGAAGGAACCGCAGCGGAAAAGGCTGCTTACAATTTACTGAACGGTTATAGAAATACCGTAACCAAGGCCGAACACGTGTCCGTGATTGGCTCCGAGAATACCGTTGAAAACAGCAAGAGTCAGACCGTCATCGGGGACAGCAATAAGATTACCGATAGAAATGCCGGTACGGTTTCCGGGAAACAGGAAGAAAGGACGAAGAATGTGTCCGACCTTGTCATCGGCAAGGGAAATGATATTTCCGGCAACGACACCTATATGAAAGGGTATGAGAGCCTGACTGTTATCGGGAATAATAACAAAGCAGTCAATCCCAGCTCGTCTATCGTGATCGGGGATAATCAGAAGTTATCAGCGATTAAAGAATCTGTTGTTATCGGTTCCATGACACCGGAAGAAAAGGCCGATCCCGATATCGGGCAGAAACATGCCAGTGTCGTTGTCGGGTATCATGCCCAGAGCGGGACCAGAGACGGCGGCGGAATGAATGTGGCTCTTGGCCATGGCGCAAAAGCTTATGGCTGGCAGGAGACCGTGACAGGGATCAAATCCATTGTGGAGGCAGGCTCCGGCTATGACGGTTATCTGGCTTCTGTCTATGGCGGTCTTAATACCGTAGCGTCAAATAAGGCGGACCAGAATGATGGGATGGCAAACACCATCGTCGGTACCCTGAACAAAACAGAAGGCGCCAATGGGGCACTCGTTTTCGGCGCGGGCAATAGCGTTACACATTCTTTCGGGACGGCACCGACCGATGAAGATGGAAACAGTATGAATGAGCATTGGAGCGATGCCATACTTGGAGGAGGACAGAAGTATGCTATGGGAGAAGGACCGCTGGGCCATGATGAGCTCAGGAAAGCGATGGGACTGGCCATGTCGACCGGCGGCGGCTCCGTGGTCACCATGGGGAATGGAAATACCTCAGATTATGCCGTCCATTCCCAGATCATCGGCTCCGGAAATATCCTTACAGGTACAGCAAATACACCCAGCATCAATAATACGATCAACGGATATGGAAATACAGGCAGGAATGTGGAACGTATGTCTATGATGGGGACCGGGAATAATATGTCCGGCAGTACGGCCGATGTAGTGATTGGGGATTATCACCATATGGACGGCGGTAAAAACAATGTAATTCTTGGATCCATGGCTACGGAAAAGAAGACTGTAACGAAAACGTATATGATGAAAGATGCTTCGGGCAATGTTATTCTTGAAAAGAAATATAAGGTGACGGAAAATGTACCGATTAAATCGCATACGGCGAATATAAGCAATGCGGTGATGCTCGGCTACAATACGGATGTGGAAAAAGACGGCGGCGTAGCGATCGGCGCGGATTCGATTGCCTCTGTCGATAAGGGCGTCGCAGGCTATGACCCGGCTGCCGGTGATCATTCCAATGATACGACAGGCACGTGGAAAGCGACAGCCGCTGCTGTTTCTGTAGGTAAAGCGGCAACTCCGACCAGTGCGGCAGTCACCCGCCAGATTACAAACGTGGCAGCCGGCACGCAGGATACCGATGCCGTCAATGTGGCACAGCTGAAAAAGGTACAGGCAGCTGTCGGTGCGGCGAAAGTGCATTATTACAGCGCCAAGTCTACAAAAACGGGAGCCGGCAGCAACTATGACAATGACGGCGCCGAGGCGGAAGACAGCATCGTGCTCGGTATTTCCTCTTCTTCGAAAGGGGTGAACAGCACCGTTCTTGGCAATAATAACAAACTGACCGGAGTGAAAAACGGAAGAAACAACAGTATCGTCGCCGGCCAGAATCTGGAAGTGGAAGGCGCCCATAATGCCGTATTCGGCACGGATTATAACAATTATGACCATAAGCTGACAAAAGTCTTCGGGGAACAGAATACGGTCATCGGTGTGGGGAACCTGGTCGGCTATACGGCAGAAAAAGATCCGAGCGATCCGACAAAATGGATTTACACCAAGAATTCCAGCGGCAGTGATCAGAACGTGGCTGTCGGTATGACAAATACGGCAAACGGCGGTAGTGTCGTGGTAGGCACCAGTTCCGAAGCGGAAAATCTGGGGGTCTCTTTCGGTCATGGGAATAAAGTCATCGGCTCGAATAGCGGCGGCGGACAGAGAGGTCTTGCCCTGGGGAATTATCTGACAGTCAAGGGCGAAGAAGCGGTAGCTGTAGGTACAAATGCTTCCGCGACCGCGGACTGGGCCATTGCCATGGGCAAGAATAGTAAAGCGGAGAAAGAAACTGCTATGGCTTTTGGTTATGATTCTCATGCTAAGGTCTCCGGCGGCGTGGCCCTCGGCTCGTGGAGTGTGGTGGATACGGCAGCGGGTGTGAGCGGCTATGACCCCTCCACCAAAGCGGCTTCTACGGATACGTCAGCTGCCTGGAAATCGACTGTAGGCGCTGTTTCCGTAGGTGATGCATCCAAAGGTATCACTCGCCAGATCACCGGTGTAGCGGCCGGCGCGGCAGATACCGATGCCGTCAATGTGGCACAGCTGAAGAAAGTGGAAGCCACGGCGGCAGCAGCTAAGACTAATGTGACGGCCGGTGATAATGTGACCGTTACTCATGATTCCACGACAAATACATACAAAGTCTCCGCCAAGGATACCTATACGACGGGCGGTACCTACGATGCAGCCACGAAGAAAATCAAATTTACACAGAATGATCCGTCCAAGAACTATGAAGTCGATGTGAGCGGTCTCGTAGGGAGCGGCGGAACCGGTAGCCTGACCTTTGCGGGAGACACTGGCAGCGCCATTACTAAAAATTCAGGCGAAACACTGCAGATTACCGGCGGCGCGACAGAAGTGGCAGCAGCCAATAATATCGGTGTCGTTTCCGAAAATGGCAAACTGAATCTGAAACTGGCAAAAAATATTGATCTCGGCAGCGACGGCAGCATTAAGACCGGTGATACGAAGATGGACAACAAAGGACTGGCCATCCAGGGCGGCCCGTCTGTGACCAAAGGCGGCATTGACGCAGGCAGCAAAAAAATTACCCATGTGGCGGCCGGTGAAATAAGCGCCACTTCCACTGATGCTGTTAATGGAAGCCAGCTCCAGGCCGTAAAGAATGATGTGCAGAATAATACGCAGAACATATACAACATGGGTAAAAAGGTAGGAGAACTGGGCACCCGGATTAACAAAGTAGGTGCGGGTGCGGCAGCACTGGCAGCCCTCCATCCGCTGGATTTCGATCCCCATGACAAGTGGGACATCGCGGCAGGCTTCGGCAATTATCGTAACGCCAGCGCTGCGGCGGTAGGTCTCTTCTATCGGCCGAACGAAAGAACGATGATGAGTCTCGGCTGGACCATGGGAGATGACAGGAACATGCTCAATGCAGGAATTTCTGTGAAGCTGGGACGCGGTGACGTTTATACCCGTTATTCCAAAGTGGAAATGGCGAACCAGATTAAGGACTTGAAAGAGAAAAATGACAAGATGCAGGCGGAAAATAAAGAGATGAGATCGGAGCTGGATGAATTGAAGGCCCAGGTAGCAGCTCTCGCTGCCAAGAAGTAAGGAACTTCCAAAAAGAAAGGAGCAGGCACTGCTGATGGTGCCTGCTCCTTTTTCGTTTTCCGGTAAAAGTGGAACTCATGGCAGGGTGTCCGCCAGAATTGTGTGAAAAATCTGTACTCATGGTGGAAAAAGCGGTAAGAAGATAAAAGCTATTAGCTGTGAGCTTTGAGCTGTCAGCTGTCAGCTAAAAGTGCTGAATGACACCGAACGGTAAGACGTCATCCAGGGTGGCAGCGAAGAATCTGCTGCGCAAATGAAGGAAAAGGAAACCATACTGCTTAGCACATACTGCATATTATATGTATTATAGATATATAGTAAGATACTTTTTAAGGCATTTGTATGGGAACCGTAGATTTCAGGTTTGAAGCAATTAAGAAATAAAAAGACTGAAATTTGTCAAAATCTAATAATTGTGGTACACTGAAGTTGCTAAAAAGGCAGTCCTTCTTTTTTAGTGCGGAGATTCAGAAAACAGGCAGAGGAAACACGGTCACTCGAGCGAGATTTTCTGATTCCTGCTGAGCAAGGACACAAAGTTTTTTCTCAAAGGAGGAAGAATCATGAAAAAGATTCTCGCAATCGCAGCAGTTGCTGCACTCACCGCAGGCGTATCCGCATACGCTGCAAATCCGTTCTCTGATGTATCCCCTGATGACTGGGCTTATCAGGCAGTGTCCGATCTCTCCGATCAGGGCGTTGTAGAAGGCTATCCGGACGGTACATTCAAAGGCGAAAGAAACATGACCCGTTATGAATTGGCTCAGGTTATTGCCCGTCTGATGGCCCGCGAAGACCAGCTGAATGCAGAACAGAAAGCAACCCTGGACAAACTGGCAGGGGAATACGCAGATGAACTGGCAAACCTTGGTGTCCGCGTAAGCAACCTGGAAAAGAAAGTCGGCAACATTTCCTGGTCCGGCGATGCCCGCATGCAGTACCAGCATAACCTTGATGGAGCTAAAGATCATACGGATGCTTGGACAGGCCGTTTGCGCATCAATGCGGACGCCCAGGTCAATGACCAGGTCGTTGTTTCCGGTCGTTTCGTATCTGAAATGAACTTCAAGGACAATGGGAATGCCAATACCATCATGGACCGCATTCATGCTCGGTGGACACCGAATGACGCTTTCTACATGGATCTCGGCCGCCAGGGTGTGGCACTGGACCAGACCGGCGTGTTCTGGGATGAAGATGGAAGGTTTGATGGTGTCGTAGCAGGCTATGATAATGGCAAATTCGGTGCTGAATTCGGTTATGGCCGTTTCCAGGACGCTAAGCGCAGCATGGATACCTATCACTGGGAAAACAGTGCGTCCATTGAAGCCTGGTATGGCAAGCTGACCGGGCACTTTGGCGAGTCTTCCATGCTTTCTGCTTTCTATTTAGACAATGTACAGGGACTCAATGGAAGTAGTGTAGCTCCTGCTTACAAGGGAGCACATATTTATGCTTGGGGCGCCGGCGCAACCATCGGACTGGGCGATTCCGGTCTGAGTATTGACGGTGATTTTATCCAGACCAAGGGTAATCACGAGCTCGGACATGGCAATCTGTGGACAGCCGGACTGAATTATGGCGAAGTGGATTTGAATAAACCGGGCAGCTTTACCCTCGGTGTTCACTATGTAAGGGCTGACGCAGGCGCTTATCTCCTCGGCAATTCTGCTCTGGACATGACGGATCAGCTGGAATATGGCTGGGACAATGGCGCAGGCGTGAAGTTCTGGACAGCCAAAGCAGGCGTTGCCGTACAGAAGAATGTAGAGCTGGACGCTTACTACAACTTCGGCGCGAAAGCATATGATAACGATAATGCGGAAGATCCGGCGAATACATGGGGCGTTGAACTGAACTACGCTTTCTAATTCGTGATTGTAAGCTAACAATAGAAGACCTCTTCGGGGGTCTTTTATTTTGCGAAAAAACAGCTGTTGGAAGAGAATTCCCTGCTTTCTCACAAAGTGTTCTTACCCGGCGCAGAATGACGATTGGAGGGAAGGACGTCATAATGAGAGAAAATGTTAATCGTCATCCTGAACGAATGTGAAGGATCTGCTGTCGTGGTGAGGAAAGCCGGTAAGACGTCATTCAAGGTAATAGATTCTTCACTCTGTGTCACCATCCCGTTTCCCGTCCTTCCCACAAGGTGTTCTTGCCTCCGTTCAGAATGACGTTAAACAGACGGCACAGCTGGGATTCTAACCACTTTCAGGCCTGCCGATAAAGTAGCACCCATGGTAAGGCGTCATAATGAGGAGAGCGTTAAGCGTCATCCTGAACGAACGTGAAGGATCTGCTGCCGTGGGGAGGAAAACGGAACGTGTGGTCTTGTAATGGCAGAAAGAATAGAAGCTGATGTTTAATGTATTAAACATATTCCTGTATAGCATATGTCATCTTTTCTTATACAATATATTCCTATATGCGTCGTTGGATGTTTTTTACACAGGCCGACTGTGTTACAATAGGTACACAGGTAATGAGAGAGGTTCGTATGTTTGACGAAAAGTTATTGAATAAGGCGGAAGCGCTCTACATCCGGTGCCGGCTTGATGAAGCGTTTCCTTTATTTATGGAGCTTGCCGGGGCAGGCTGCGGCCGGGCGATGTACTTCCTCGGTGAGTATTACAATCACGGTCTCGGCTCGATTAAAGACAGGAATGAAACGGAGGCCTGCTACTGGCACGGGAAAGGCGCGGCGGTTGGCGAACTGTTGTCCCAGTTGAATCTGGCGTACATGGAGGATCCCCGCTCTGAGGAGAGGGCGGTGCTTTGCCGCGGGTATTTTCCGTCTGTCGTGAAGGCGGCGGAAGCGGGGGATATCGTGGCTGCTGATGAGCTGGGCGATATGTATCTGTACGGGTTCGGTGTGGAAAAGAGCGGGAAGCAGGCTGTCTTCTGGCTGGAGAAAGGCGTAGAAAAAGGGTATTGGCGTTCTCTCAATGCTCTCGGCGATATGTACCGCCTGGGGGAAGAAGTGGAAGAAGATGGAAAAAAAGCACTTTCCCTGTACAGGAAGGCGGAAGAAATGCATTCCAGGGAGGCGCTCACATCGATCGGCTTTATGTACTATGCAGGGCAGGGTGTGGATTTTGATGAAGGGAAAGCATTTTCCTATTTCCGGAAGGCGGCAGGAGCAGGGGACTTGGACGCTCTCTTCATGATGGGCCGCTGCTATATGGAAGGCAGCGCGGTAGAGAAGGATGACAGGAAAGCGGCAGACTGCTTTAAGGAAACGGCGGACCGCGGTTATCCCATGGGCATGTGGGCGCTGGGACAAAGTTATCTTCACGGCATTGGTGTGCAGCGGGACGAAAAAAAAGCGGTCGCCCTCTATCAAAAGGCGGCAGGTATGAATCTGGCGGCGGCGTATTCCGCTCTTGCCCAGTGCTACCGCTACGGTGCGGGCGTTACTGAAGATAAAGCGGCCGCTGTGGAGATGTACAAGCAGGCATTTGCCCTGGGCCAGGGTCTTGCGGCGGATGAGATCGGAACGATGTACCTTGTGGGAAATGAAATCCTTCCGAATGTGGCAGAAGCGTTCCGATGGTATGAAAAAGGGGCTGAAATGGAAGAGGCGGCCAGCTGGTACCATTTGGGAATCTGCTATGCCGAGGGTCTCGGTACGGAAATCAATCGGGACAAGGCGCTGGAGTACCTTTACCGGGCGTATGCCGCAGAGTATCCCGGTGCGCTGGAATATATCACGGATAATATGCAGATCCGGCTGCAGTAAGGAAACTGCTCTTCTTCGGAGGAGCGGTTTTATCATGGCGGAAAGACGCAGATGAACGGGGCAGAAAAAATCCTTTCGGCGCAGGGGGAAGCTGATTGCTGTCATTATCCGACAAAATATTTCTATACAGGGAAAGAAAAGATACTTTTGTTGGCAGAAAAGCGGTAAAATAATATAAATCAGAGTATAAAATATAGGGGATATATATGGAAGATGTTTTCTGGGGGCTTATGATTCCCCTTCTTGGTACGACGCTGGGTGCGGCGTGTGTCTTTTTCATGCGGGGACGGCTGCACCGATCGGTTCAGCGCGGCCTTACGGGATTTGCATCGGGTGTGATGGTAGCTGCTTCGTTTTTCAGTCTGCTCCTTCCGGCGCTGGAGCAGTCGGCGCCTATGGGGCGGTGGGCGTTCCTTCCCGCGGTGATCGGTTTCGGTGTGGGTGTGGCGTTTCTTCTGTTTCTGGATCACATTATTCCTCATCTGCACATGAATGCGGAAACGGCGGAAGGGCCGAGGAGCCATCTCAAGAAGACGACGATGCTCATTTTGGCGGTGACGCTCCATAATATTCCTGAGGGAATGGCGGTAGGCGTGGTATATGCGGGGGTTCTTGCCGGCAGCAGCGGTCTGACAGCGGCAGGGGCGATGGCTCTTTCAGCAGGGATCGCCATCCAGAACTTCCCGGAGGGCGCTATCATTTCCATGCCGCTCAAAGCGTCGGGCATGGGGAGCTGGAAATCTTTTTTTGGAGGCTTCCTTTCGGGCGTTGTGGAACCGATCGGCGCGGTTCTGACGATTCTGCTTACGAGTCTTGTCGTCCCGCTTCTTCCCTGCTTTCTCAGCTTTGCTGCAGGCGCCATGATTTACGTCGTCGTGGAAGAGCTCATTCCTGAAATGTCGGCAGGGGAACATTCCGATATAGGCGTGGTTTCCTTTACTGTCGGTTTCATGGTCATGATGGCTCTCGACGTGGCGCTGGGATAATCCTGTCTCTTATACACATCTCCGAGCCCACGAGACCGTACTAGATCTCG
>ENA-OZAH01000756-OZAH01000756.1-human-gut-metagenome-genome-assembly--contig:-NODE-756-length-11569-cov-4.642609_pt1 | contig 11569 bp, 10 predicted proteins | sample MGYA00243304_ERZ653505 | MGnify/ENA primary metagenome ERZ653505 (study PRJEB26926, sample SAMN06164925) | human gut metagenome | biome: ENVO:00009003; feature: ENVO:2100002; material: ENVO:00002003...
ATAGGTCGAGGGCATAACCAAAGCAGTGATAGGTTTGGATGATGATGTTGGTTTTGACTGTATGTAGTTTTGAAGGTACATGGAATATAGACAGGAATGAGAAGCAGTGCGAAAGCGCTGTTTTTTTTTATCAAAATAAAAATCTCTGTAAGTTAGTCTGATCGGAGTATTGATTATTTTTGGATTTATCCCTAGGAAAAAGCACTGATTTGCGTTATACTAAGAAAGATGTGAATGAAAACATGGTACAAAGGAGATGGAGCAATGATTCGTTTTACATGGTATGAACTGCTTTGGCTGTTTTTCATCTATTCTTTCTTAGGATGGGTGTTGGAGACAGCAGCCGCAACAGTAAAACAGAAGAAGTTTGCGAACAGAGGTCTGGTGAATGGACCGTTCTGTGTGATCTACGGTATCGCCGCTCTGTTCATGACATTTGGATTACAGGAGCTAAGAGGAGTCTGGCTTTTTTTATTTGCGGCGATTTATGCGACAGTGATTGAATGGGTTGCAGGGCATTTGATCGAGAAGGCATTTAAAGCCAGATGGTGGGATTACTCCAAGATCAGATGGAATCTGGACGGATATATCTGTATCCCGGCTTCTCTTGTCTGGGGTGCTCTTGGATATCTTGGAATCCGCTGGGGAAACAGATTTGCAATCGTAGTATTTAAAATGTTGCCGCTGTTCCTGATGAAGATCCTTGTGTTGATTCTTCTTGGAATACTTATTGTGGATATCCTTGGATCTTATTTACTTCTGCGTGGAAAAGGAAAGAATCTGGCGCGTTGGGAAGCTACGAATGAGGGACTGGACAGAGTCAGTGATAAGCTTGGTCGTATGATTTCCACTTGGGTTGGAAAACGTATCCAAAAAGCGTATCCAAAGGCAGTCGAACTGATCCGCAAGGAAGAGGAAGCGGAGAAGGGAAAAGTATTTGCCGCAGGCTGTGGGTTCTATAAGATCGTGCTGTTGTTTTTTGTCGGAGCATTTCTTGGAGATATTACAGAGACGATTTTCTGCAGGATCACGGCAGGTGTGTGGATGAGCCGATCCAGTGTAGTCTGGGGACCGTTCAGTATTGTTTGGGGACTGGCGATCGCACTTGTGACAGCAATGCTTTACAAATATAAAGATAAGAGTGACAGTTTCTTATTTATCATCGGTACGTTGCTCGGTGGAGCGTACGAATATCTTTGCAGCGTGTTTACCGAAATTGTATTCGGGAAAGTTTTTTGGGACTATAGCGAGATTCCATTTAACTTAGGAGGCCGAATCAACTTGTTGTACTGCTTCTTTTGGGGAATTGCGGCAGTTGTCTGGTTTAAGAAGATTTATCCGTACATTTCCGCATGGATCGAGAAAATCCCGATGCTGGCAGGGAAGCTGCTTACCTGGTTTTTGATCGTGTTCATGATCTGCAATGTTGCGGTGTCATGTATTGCACTCGTTCGTTATGACGAACGTGGAAAAGGTGTTGTAGCGGAAAATAGTATTCAGAAGTGGGCAGATGAACATTATGATGATGTGAAGATGGAGAAGATTTATCCAAACGCAAAAGCGACAGAATAGAAAAAGTGTTGATGCACAGAAGAGAGTTTGTGTATCAACACTTTTTTGAGTGTATTATAAAATTAGATATTGTCTGTCGTGGAAAGAGAAGCATCTGTCTCAGGAAACAGAAGTGCAGGAACGAAGTAAAACCAGCGACCGAAGAGTCGGGCAATGAATCCAACAAGCAGAGCAGCGATGATAGTTCCTTCACGTACTCCGTTTAATTCTTTTGCAAAGACAAAGGAAAGCAGTGCTGCCATAACAGTCATTGTAACATCGCAAGCAATTTTTGTGCTTCCAAATTCTCGTTCGCATGTCTGTACAACAGCGCGGACGAAGGATTCACCTGGAAGCATTGCAACATCTGCAAGAACTTCGCAGTAGACACCGAATCCGAGAATGATACATCCAATCAGAAGTGCAATGACCTTGAACAGATAGGAATCCGGGTGAACGAAAGATAAGAGAAGCATTGTCCAGTCGATAAAGTATCCGAACAAGATTGAAATCGGAATCTGTAATAGGTGTTCTAATTTAAAATCTTTGCGAAGGATCAGAAGCTGCAGTGCGATTAAAAAGAGACTGAAGATAATCGTAAAGTTACCGAGTGTGAGTGAGAAATTCAAGCTCAGTACATAAGGGATAGAGGAAATCGGAGAAGTTCCGAGGTTCGCCTTTGTGACGAGACTAACACCAAGGGAACTGATAAATAATCCGACCAAAAAGATGAGATAGCGTTTAAATTTTTCCATTTGATTCAAGTCCTTTCTTTCACGTGAAGTTTCTACATCTAAGAAATTTCTATATCTAAGAAGTTTTCTGTATTAATAGGTGAGATTAAAGTTTAGACAGATTGTATTACTTGTCGCTGGAATTTTGAGAAGAAAGATTATCCTGTACCTTCTGAAATGTCTTTAGAAAGAAATTCAAATCTTCTTCGGATATTCCTGCAAGAGCAACAGCTTCTATTTCATGAAATTTCTGCTCAACGATCTGCTGCAGCCTGCGTCCGTTTTTTGTGAGAAACACATGAAATGATCTGCGGTTTCCATTTAATATTCGGCGTTCCACCATGTTTTGGTCTTCCATGCGATTCAGGACAGAAGTGAGAGAACCAGCCTCAATATGACAGGCGGCAGCAATCTCTTTCTGATTTGCACCGTCATGATCTTTTAAGTAATCCAAAACCTTTGGCTGTCCAAGGGTCAGACCGTAAGGCTTCAGCTGTTCCATCAGCTGCTTCTGTATCATCATATGGTTTGACATGGAGAGATAGTGAAAGGATTCCATTTTAAATACCTCCAAAATAACTGTTAGAATTCAAACAATTATGATTATAACAATCTGAATGCGAATGTCAAGAGGTTTCATAAAAAGTCCAAGTGATGGTTCCTATAAAACAGGAAAGTAATTCATAAAGTGTGTAAAGAAAGCTTGCTGAAAATGTCAAAAAGTCTTATAGTAGTAGAGGCGAGATAGATAAAAAAGAGCAATCTTTGCTTTTGGGGGATAAAGCATAAGAAAATGCGCAACATTTTAAGGAGTGCTTCAGAATAGTTATCCAAATACATTTACGGAGAGGAAAAAGGTATGATGGAGAATAAAAAAATGCGGGCAGAGCATCCGAAGAGAGAGCTTGCAGTGGATATTTTGTATGATATTATAGGAAGTATTTTGTTTGGTGCCGGAATCTATACATTTGCAGAGGCAGGAAATTTTGCGCCTGGAGGAATCTCAGGTATTGCCTTGATCATGAACAAGTTATGGAATCTTCCGGTCGGTACAATGACGTTGATACTGAATATTCCACTGGTTATCATCAGTTATAAAACAGTAGGAAAGCGGTTTTTGATAAAGACTGCGAGGACGATGATTATTTCAACGATCTTCGTCGATCTTGTATTTCCAATGTTTCCGTTCTATACAGGACAGCGTCTGCTTGCAGCGATTTACTCGGGAGCATTGCTCGGACTTGGAATGGTTCTTTTCTATATGAGAGGTTCTTCTTCGGGTGGAGCGGATTTCCTGACAATGACGATCAAAAAGAAGAGACCGCATATGTCTCTTGGGCGATTGACGCTGCTGATCGACCTGATTATTATCTTGATCGGATGGCCGGTATTCGGTGATGTTGATTCGGTTCTTTATGGATTGATCGCAGTATTTGTCTGCTCTATGGTAATTGACAAGATCCTTTACGGAATCGGTGCAGGATCACTTGCGATTATCGTAACATCGAAAGGAGAGGAAACAGCGGAGGAGATTGGAAGAATCACCGATCGTGGTGTTACTTCTCTGGAAGGAATGGGGACTTATACGAAGAGTAAGAGAAATGTTTTGCTCTGTGCATGTTCTAAGTCAGAAGCGTATCTTGTGAAAAATGCAGTTTACCAAGTAGATGACTCGGCCTTTGTAATGTTTACTGAGACAAGTGAAGTGCTTGGAGAAGGATTCAAGGAAAGTCTGGATGAGTTGTAAATAAAATAGAAGAACAGTTACGAATATGAAATATAAAAAGCTGCTGTCCATCTGTTGTTTACGAGGTTTGTGAACAACAGACGGACAACAGCTTTTCTATATGCTTTATATGTATAGATTTGTTTTCAAAGATTCAAAAATGTTAATCTTCTTTCGCCCAGTCGAAGGAATATTTAACAGCCTTGTGCCAACCCTTCAGTTTCTTTTCACGGATTTCCGGGTCAATTGAAGGTTCAAAGATCTGATCAATCGCCCAGTTCTCTTTGATTTCTTCAAGACTGTTCCAGTAGCCGACTGCAAGTCCGGCCAGATAAGCAGCTCCCATAGCAGTCGTCTCAACGCAGACCGGACGGTGGACAGGTGCGTTGATCAGATCAGCCTGTGTCTGCATCAGGAAGTTATTTGCGCTTGCGCCGCCATCTACTTTCAGGGAAGCGAGATCGATGTCGGAATCTGCCTTCATGGCAGTCAGGACATCATATGCCTGATAAGCGAGAGACTCGAGGGTCGCACGGATGATATGGTATTTATTTACCCCACGTGTCAGGCCTACGATCGTTCCGCGGGCATACTGATCCCAATAGGGAGCACCGAGTCCGGTGAAAGCAGGTACAACATAACAGCCGTTTGTATTTTTCACTTTCTTTGCCATGTATTCGCAATCGTCAGCGGAATCAATCAGACGCAATTCATCACGCAGCCACTGGATCGCTGCACCGGCAACAAAGATAGAACCTTCCAGAGCATATGTAACCTTTCCGTCAAGTCCCCAGGCAATCGTGGTGACAAGGCCGTTGTTGGAAAAGACAGGTTTTTCTCCGGTGTTCATCAGAAGGAAGCATCCGGTTCCGTAAGTATTCTTCGCATCTCCCGGTTTAAAGCAGATCTGACCGAAAAGTGCAGACTGCTGATCTCCGGCAGCACCGGCGATCGGAATCGCTCCGCCGAGGACGGAAGGATCTGTCTCTCCGTAAATGCAGCTGGAAGGCTTCGGTGTCGGAAGCATACAGCGTGGGATCTGAAGTTCTTCGAGAATCTCGTCATCCCAGTCTAATGTATTGATATTGAAAAGCATGGTTCGTGATGCGTTGGAGTAGTCTGTAACATGTACTGCGCCTTTCGTCAGTTTCCAGATCAGCCAGGTCTCTACTGTACCAAAGAGCAGTTCTCCGCGCTCGGCACGTTCTCTTGCTTTCGGAACGTTGTCGAGAATCCAGCGGATCTTTGTTCCGGAGAAATAAGCATCAAGTACAAGGCCGGTTTTCTGACGGAACTTTTCTGTCAGTCCTTTTTCCTTCAAAGAATCGCAGAATTCAGCAGTACGACGACACTGCCAGACGATTGCGTGGCAGATAGGATCGCCGGTATTTTTATCCCACACGATCGTTGTCTCGCGCTGGTTCGTGATACCGATTGCAGCGATATCAGAAGGTTCTGCGCCGATGATGTTCATAGCCTCCACAGCAACTCCGAGCATGCTTGCCCAGATCTCATCTGCATCGTGCTCAACCCAGCCCGGTTTCGGAAAATGTTGTGTAAATTCTCTCTGTGTGACGCTGCAGATTTCCCCTTTTTTATTAAATAAAATGCAGCGGTTACTTGTGGTTCCGGCATCTAATGCCATAACGTATTTTGACATAATATGTGCCTCCTCATTCTAGTATTACTCAGAACAGTAATCGAGGTTCGTTCTGTTCTATATTCTAATAAGATAAGAATATCATAATCGGAATGGAGGTTCAATGGACGAAAGGTGCTGTAATAACTAAATTTTCGCATTTTACTGTATTTTACTGTATGCATGCTTGCAAATCTTTTTGCGATACCGTAAAATAAATTTTGAATTGCTTTTCAGCAGTTCGCCTTATGCAACTAATAACGATACAGAGACATTAGAAAGTTTTATTTTCTTATGCATTTTTATAATAAGAAAGGCGGTATATTCCATGGGAATGATACGTGCTGAAAAGCTTGTATTTGAGTATGATAAACGAGACGAAGAAGGTAATGTGATCGGATCCCATCGCGCCATTGACGGAGTTGACATTGATGTCCCGCAGGGGTCTTTTGTGGCGATTCTTGGACATAACGGTTCAGGAAAGTCTACCCTGGCGAAGCATATGAATGCGATTCTTGTCCCGACAGGTGGAACGATGTGGGTGGACGGAAGAGATACGAAAGATCCGAATGAGCTTTGGAACATCAGACAGAGCGCCGGAATGGTATTTCAGAATCCGGATAACCAGATTATCGGAACTGTTGTAGAAGAGGAAGTAGGATTCGGTCCGGAGAACTTAGGAGTTCCTACGGACGAGATCTGGAAACGGGTAGAGAACAGTCTGCGTGCAGTCGGTATGCTGGAGCGCAGAAAGGATTCTCCAAATAAACTGTCCGGAGGCCAGAAGCAGAGGGTGGCGATCGCAGGAGTAATCGCGATGGAGCCGAAGTGCATCGTGCTCGATGAGCCGACGGCGATGCTTGATCCGAATGGACGAAAAGAAGTTATTGAAGCGGTAGAGCAGCTTCGAAAAGAGAAGAATGTTACGGTGATCCTGATCACACATTATATGGAAGAAGTGATCGATGCGGATCAGGTATTTGTAATGGATGAAGGGCATGTGGTGATGCATGGTACACCGAAAGAAATCTTCAGCCGGGTAGATGAACTCAAGAAGTACCGTATGGATGTACCACAGGTGACAATGCTGGCAGACGCATTGATTCAAAAAGGAGTTCCGCTGCCGAAAGGAATTCTTAGAAGGGAAGAATTGGTGGATGCCTTATGTCAATTAAATTAGAAAATATCAGTTATGTATATAGCCCGGGAACTGCATATGAGCATCATGCACTGAAGGATGTCAGTCTGGAGATTCCGCAGGGACAGTTTGTGGGAATCATTGGACACACGGGTTCGGGAAAATCAACCTTGATCCAGCATTTGAACGGTCTGATGAAAGCAACCTCAGGAAAATTACTTTATGAGGGGCAGAACATTTACGAGGACGGATATGATATGAAGAAACTGCGTACACAGGTAGGACTTGTGTTCCAGTATCCAGAGTATCAGCTTTTTGAAGTTGATGTGTTAAGTGATGTGTGTTTTGGACCGAAGAACCAGGGACTTTCCAAGGAAGAGTGCGAGAAGCAGGCAAGAGAAGCCTTGGAGCTTGTAGGATTTCCGGAGAAATATTATAAGCAGTCCCCATTTGAATTATCCGGAGGTCAGAAGCGTCGTGTGGCAATCGCGGGAATTCTTGCAATGCATCCGAAGGTACTTGTTCTGGATGAGCCGACAGCCGGACTGGATCCGAAGGGACGAGATGAGATCTTAGATCAGGTAAAATTGCTTCATGAGAAGACCGGAATGACAGTAATTCTTGTTTCCCATAGTATGGAAGATGTTGCAAAATACGTGGAGCGCCTGATCGTGATGAATGATGGAGAAAAGATGCTTGACGGTACACCGGAAGAAGTGTTCCGCCATTATAAAGAGCTTGAGGCTGTTGGACTGGCAGCACCACAGGTAACATATGTAATGCATGATCTGAAAGAAAAAGGATTTGATGTATCAGCAGATGCGACAACTGTGGAAGAGGCTGCGGACGAGATCTACAACTTCCTGAAGAAGAGACAGGAGGTGCAGTCATGATCAGAGATATTACGATAGGACAGTATTATCCGGCGCAGAGTCCGATCCACAGACTGGATCCGCGTGTGAAGATTGTCTGCACACTGATCTTTTTGGTTTCTTTATTTGTGCAGAACAGTGTGCTTGGATATGCATTGGCATTTGTATTTCTTGCGTGCATGATTCACGTTTCTAAAGTCCCGGCAAAGTTTATTGGAAAAGGACTTAAGCCGATTGTGATCTTGTTATTGTTTACAGTGGCTATGAACTTGTTCCTTACAAGAGGCGGTGCAGTGTTATTCCATTGGGGAATCATTACGATCACAGAGACAGGGCTTCGTACTTCTGTGTTCATGGCAGTCCGTCTTGTACTGCTTGTTGCAGGATCTTCTTTGATGACATTTACAACGACTCCGAACGGATTGACAGATGGACTGGAGAAGCTGCTTCATCCACTGAACCGAATCCATGTACCGGTACACGAAATTTCGATGATGATGTCTATTGCACTGCGTTTTATTCCGATTCTGCTGGAAGAGACAGACAAGATCATGAAGGCGCAGATTGCAAGAGGAGCTGATTTTGAATCAGGAAATATTATCCAAAGAGCAAAGGCAATGATTCCGATTCTTGTTCCGCTTTTCGTGTCTGCATTCCGAAGAGCGAATGATCTGGCGATGGCAATGGAGGCAAGATGTTACCATGGTGGTGAGGGACGTACGAAGATGAAGCCGTTAAAATACTGCAGGAAAGACAGAATAGCTTATATTACTGTAATTGCGTATGTGGTTCTCGTTGTTTTAATCGGAAGATTTGTACCACTGCATATATGGATATTTTAGAGGATAAGCGACAGTTATGCATCAGAAAATGGGACGGGGAAAAACTCCGTCCCTGATTTATTCCGGGATATGATCACGTGAAAGGAAAGAAAAATATCATGAGAAGAATCAGAATCTTTGTAGCATATGACGGGACGAATTACTGCGGCTGGCAGATCCAGCCGAATGGAATTACAATAGAAGAAAAACTGAATAAAGCGTTAAACAGACTTACTAGAGAAGACATCCGGGTTATCGGGGCAAGCCGTACGGATTCCGGAGTGCATGCGCTTGGCAATGTGGCAGTATTTGATACAGAATCTCCGATTCCGCCGGAAAGATTTTCCTATGCATTAAATCAGAGGCTTCCGGAAGATATTGTGGTAGTAAAGTCAGATGAAGTGCCGCTTGACTGGCATCCGAGATATCAGGATAATATTTCTAAAACATATGAGTACCATATTTACAATGCACAGATGCCGAATCCATTAAAGACACGATATTGTACATTTGTATCGTTTCCGCTGGATATCGGTGCAATGAGAGAAGGAGCCAAATATCTGATCGGAGCGCATGATTTTGTGAGTTTTTGTAATATCCGAACCAATACACAGGATACAGTGAGAACAGTATATGATCTGACGATTGAAAAAAAAGATGATGAGATTGTGCTGAGAATCACAGGAAATGGATTTTTGTACAACATGGTCCGCATTATCGCAGGTGTCCTGATCCGGGTCGGCAGAGGGTTCTATACTCCAGAAAAAGTAAAAGAGATTCTGGAAGCCAAAGTCCATACTTCAGAAGGGGCCACAGCATTGCCAAACGGACTGGTATTGGTAAAAATAGATTATAAATAATCAATGAATAGTCGGCATTTTGGACAATATACAGAAAAAAATCGGAATAACATACAAAAATAAAAAAAACCGCCATAAAAAGACAAGAATATGTTAAAATACATCTGTCCGGCATAAAGTTGAGAAAGCCGGACGGAAGGAGAAAAATTATGGAAATGTTATTGTATCTCGTTCCGGTATTTGGAGTCCTTGGACTGCTCTTTGCAGCTTATCTGGCAGCAAGAGTAGGAAGACAGGATGCCGGAAACGACAGAATGAAAGAAATCGCCACAGCGATCAGTGATGGTGCGCAGGCATTTCTGACGGCAGAGTACAAGATTCTGGTTATTTTCGTTGCGGTATTATTCGTACTCATCGGATTTGGAATCGGTAACTGGATTACTGCTGTATGCTTTGTAGTAGGAGCTTTATTCTCAACGCTTGCAGGTTTCTGCGGGATGAAAGTTGCTACAAAGGCAAATGTAAGAACTGCGAATGCAGCAAAAGAAAAAGGAATGAACAAAGCACTCTCGATTGCATTCTCCGGTGGAGCTGTAATGGGTATGTGTGTAGCCGGTTTTGGTGTATTTGGTGTCAGCATCATTTACATCATGACTAAAAATGTTGATATTATTACAGGCTTTAGTTTAGGAGCTTCTTCCATCGCGCTGTTTGCACGTGTCGGTGGTGGTATCTACACAAAAGCTGCTGACGTAGGAGCCGATCTTGTTGGTAAGGTAGAAGCCGGTATTCCGGAAGATGATCCGCGTAACCCGGCTGTTATCGCCGATAATGTAGGTGATAACGTAGGTGATGTTGCAGGTATGGGAGCAGACCTTTTTGAGTCTTATGTGGGAGCCCTTGTATCGGCACTGACACTTGGAATCGTATATTATAAAGCTGAGGGAGCTATCTTCCCACTCCTGATTGCAGGACTTGGACTTGTGGCTTCTATCCTCGGAACATTTTTTGTAAAGGGTGACGAGAATTCCAATCCACATAAAGCATTAAAGACAGGTTCTTATGTAGCAAGTGTATTGGTACTGATCGTATCTTGCGTATTCAGTAAAGTATTCTTTGGAGATTTTAAAGCAGCGATTGCTATCGTAGCCGGTCTGATCGTGGGACTTCTGATCGGTATCATCACAGAAGTATATACATCCGGAGACTACAAATCAGTGAAAGAAATTGCAGAACAGTCAGAGACGGGATCTGCAACAACCATCATCAGTGGTCTTGCAGTAGGTATGAAGTCTACAGCAATTCCGATTCTTCTGATCTGTGTCGGTATCTTTGTTGCATACCAGACATGCGGACTTTACGGTATCGCACTTGCTGCTGTAGGAATGCTTTCTACTACCGCTATTACAGTAGCTGTAGATGCTTATGGACCAATTGCGGACAATGCCGGGGGTATTGCAGAGATGTCTGAGCTGGATCCACATGTTCGTCAGATCACTGACAAACTGGATGCCGTTGGTAACACAACAGCGGCTATGGGTAAAGGTTTCGCTATCGGATCTGCAGCCCTGACAGCGCTTGCCCTGTTTGTATCTTATGCAGAGGCGGTACATCTGAAGACAATTGATATCCTTGACTCACGTGTAATCATCGGAATGCTGATCGGTGGAATGCTTCCATTCTTATTCTCAGCTATGACAATGTCATCTGTATCAAGAGCAGCATATCAGATGATTGAAGAAGTAAGACGTCAGTTCAAGACAATGCCTGGAATCATGAAGGGTACAGAAAAGCCGGATTATAAATCATGCGTTGCAATCTCAACAACAGCAGCATTAAAAGAGATGCTGGTTCCTGGTGTTATGGCAGTGCTTGCACCACTGGTAGTGGGAATCCTTCTTGGACCTTCCGCACTTGGCGGACTTCTTGCAGGAGCGCTCGTAACAGGTGTTATGATGGCAATCTTCATGTCCAATGCAGGTGGAGCATGGGATAATGCTAAGAAATATATTGAAGACGGTAACCACGGTGGAAAAGGAAGTGAAGCTCATAAAGCAGCTGTAGTCGGAGACACTGTTGGTGATCCATTCAAAGATACATCAGGACCTTCCATCAACATCCTGATCAAATTGATGACAGTTGTATCACTGGTGTTCGCACCATTGTTCCTGTCAATTGGCGGATTGTTATAGGAAGAAGCATAAAAATGAAAAGAGGTATCTGTACCAAAGTGATATGTCTGTCTCTTATACACATCTGACGCTGCCGACGACTAGTCGAGTGTAGAT
>ENA-OZAH01000766-OZAH01000766.1-human-gut-metagenome-genome-assembly--contig:-NODE-766-length-11491-cov-3.922176_pt1 | contig 11491 bp, 7 predicted proteins | sample MGYA00243304_ERZ653505 | MGnify/ENA primary metagenome ERZ653505 (study PRJEB26926, sample SAMN06164925) | human gut metagenome | biome: ENVO:00009003; feature: ENVO:2100002; material: ENVO:00002003...
ATTACATCGTAACAGGCCAGTGGGCAAAGAAAGCATACGCAGAGGCACAGAAATACGGAAAGGCAAACAAAATTGCCTCCTCTGAGGATAAAACATTTTCCTACATCCCGGACTGCAGCGATCTTCCGATCAGCCCGGATGCCGACTATGTTTATATCTGCGAAAACAACACCATTTACGGTACCAAATACAAAAAACTGCCGAATACCAAGGGCAAAACCCTGGTGGCAGACGTCTCCTCCTGTTTCCTCTCCGAACCTGTCAATGTCTCTGATTACGGCATCATCTACGGCGGTGTCCAGAAAAACATCGGACCTGCCGGAATGGTCATCTCCATTATCCGCGACGATCTGATCACCGACGATGTCCTGCCGGGAACACCGACCATGATGAAATTCAAGACACACGCAGACGCAGGCTCCCTGTACAACACACCGAACTGCTACTGCATCTACATGTGCGGCAAAGTCTTCAAATGGCTGAAGAAAATGGGCGGCCTGGAAGTTATGAAACAGCGCAACGAAGAGAAAGCAAAGCTGCTGTATGATTTCCTGGATCAGAGCAAGCTCTTCAAAGGAACCGTTGTACCGGAAGACCGTTCTCTGATGAACGTTCCGTTTATCACCGGAAATGCAGATCTGGATGCAAAATTCGTCAAAGAGTCCAAGGAAGCCGGACTTGAAAACCTGAAAGGCCATCGTACCGTCGGTGGTATGCGTGCAAGCATTTACAATGCAATGCCGAAAGAAGGCGTAGAAACACTCGTAGCCTTCATGAAAAAGTTCGAGGAGGAAAATCTCTAATGTTTCAGTATCATTGCTTAAATCCGATTGCAGGCGTAGGCCTTGCAAATTTTAATGAAAACTATCAGCAGACCGAGAGTCTGGAAGATGCCGATGCGGTTCTCGTCAGAAGTGCAGCCATGCACGGCATGGAGCTGCCGAAGAGCCTCCTCGCTGTAGCAAGAGCAGGAGCCGGCGTCAACAACATTCCGCTTACCGACTGCGCAGAGCAGGGTATCGTGGTCTTCAATACACCGGGAGCCAATGCAAATGGCGTCAAAGAGCTTGTACTTGCCGGTATGCTGCTGGCATCCCGTGATATCGCAGGCGGTATCGAATGGGTGAAGAGTGACAAAGAAGACGGCGACATCGCAAAAACGGCAGAAAAACAGAAAAAGAAATTTGCCGGCTGCGAGATCAGCGGAAAGAAACTCGGTATCATCGGCCTTGGTGCCATCGGCCAGCTTGTGGCAAATGCAGCCACCCATCTTGGTATGGAAGTATACGGATACGATCCATACATTTCCGTCGATGCAGCATGGAACCTGTCCCGCGACATCCATCACATCCAGAATGTAGAAGATATCTATCGCACCTGCGATTATATCACCATCCATGTGCCGCTTTTGGACAGCACGAAAGGTATGATCAACAAAGCAGCAATCGATGAGATGAAAGACGGCGTGGTTCTTCTGAACTATGCAAGAGATCTTCTCGTTGACGAGGATGCTGTTCTCGCGGCTTTAAAGGCCGGAAAAATGAAGAAATATGTGACCGACTTTGCAAATCCGAAGGTAGTCGGTGCAGAGGGAACGATCGTTACCCCGCACCTTGGAGCATCCACGAAGGAATCCGAGGACAATTGTGCTGTGATGGCAGTCAAGGAAATCCGGGATTTCCTTGAGAACGGAAACATCAGAAACTCCGTCAACTTCCCGAATTGCGATATGGGCGTATGCACCGGTGCAGGCCGTGTGACAATCTGCCACAAGAATATCCCTGGTATGCTGGGAGCATTCACCACCGTTATGGGTAATGCAGGTGTCAACATCAGCGATATGACAAACAAAGGTAAAGGCGATTACGCTTACACGATGATGGATCTGGAAAGCGAAGCAACCGAGGAGATAGTAAAAGCCCTCGAAGCAGTTGATGGTGTATTAAAGGTTCGTATCATTCAATAAAGAGAATCAAAGAAAATCAAAAAGTGACAGGAAAAGGCGGTGCCCGAAAACAGGGGTACCGCCTTTTCCTGTCAAGAACGGCAGAAGTTACTGCTGTTTGACTTCCTTTGGGTAAAGAACGGCACAAAAAAGAGAACTGCCCTGGGACAGTTCTCTTTGCCTGTAATGTATGGTTACGAAAAGATTTTCAGATTCGTTTCCAGACGGCTCCGCCGCGTACATCGGCAACTTCAATGCCCTGTGCTTTCAGATCGTCACGGATCTTATCTGCGTCCGCAAAGTTTTTGGCTTTCTTTGCTTCATATCGTTTTAAAACGAGCGCATCAATCTCCGGATCTCCCTCGCCGGTAATCTGATAACCGGATGCAGTGGAAGCGGAAGTTGTCTTTGCGGCCTCTTTTCTCTTTGCTTTTGCATGGGAGAGAAGGGCAAGACCGAGCACCTGATCGAAATTGTCGAGAAGTGCCAGTTTCGTTGCGTCGTTCATGTCTGCCTTTAAGACATCATACAGCGTTGTGATGGCAAGCGAAGTATTGAGGTCAGCGTCGAGTGCTTTCTGGAATTTTTCTTTTAAAGCAGTCATAGAAGCTTCATCGACGGATCCGTTCTCCGGGTTTAAAGCGGCGATACGGGCGATCAGCTTGTCGTAGGCGATTTTTGCGTTGTCCAGGTTCTCCCAGGTAAACACAAGCGCCTTGCGGTAATGGGACTGCAGGCAGAAGAAACGGTAGATAAGCGGATCGTAGCCTTTTTCTTCCAGAAGAGAAACCGTCAGGAACTCACCTTTTGATTTCGACATTTTTCCGGTCGAGGTATTCAGGTGATGTACATGGAACCACTGCGGGCACCATGCATGGCCAAGGTAGCTTTCGGACTGCGCAATCTCGTTGGTGTGGTGCGGGAAGGCATTGTCCACGCCGCCGCAGTGCAGGTCGAGGTATTCTCCGTTGTATTTCATGGAGATACCGGAGCACTCAATGTGCCATCCCGGATAACCGACGCCCCATGGAGAGTCCCATTTGAGCGCCTGGTTCTCGAATTTTGATTTGGTAAACCAGAGAACGAAATCGTTTTTGTTACGTTTGTTGGTATCTTCCTCTACGCCCTCGCGGACACCAACGGCAAGATCATCCTCATCGTGGTCGTTGAATACATAGTAGTGGTCAAGACGGCTGGTGTCAAAGTAAACATTTCCGCCGGCAAAGTAAGCGTAGCCGGTGTCCATCAGCTTTTCGATGATTTTGATATATTCGTCAATGCATCCCGTTGCCGGCTGTACGACATCCGGGCGCTTGATATTCAGCTTTTTGCAATCCGCAAAGAATGCATCGGTGTAATACTGTGCGATTTCCATGACTGTTTTGTGCTCGCGCTTTGCACCTTTGACCATCTTGTCCTCGCCGGTGTCCGCATCGGAGCTTAAATGGCCGACATCGGTGATATTCATGACACGGTTGACGTCGTAGCCTTCATAGCGGAGTGCCTTTTCCAGGACATCCTCCATAATATAACTGCGCAGGTTTCCGATGTGCGCAAAATGATAAACGGTAGGTCCGCAGGTGTACATTTCTACACGGCCCGGTGTGTGTGTCAGGAATTCAGCTTTTTTATGGGTTGCAGAATTATAAAGATACATAAAAGAAGTCTCCTTTTTTCTTTTCGTGCGGATACGGATGCAGAAGTGATGATACACAAGAAAGCAAAAAAGCAAAAAAGCGTCTGCTGTATCCGACAAGGATATCAGAGACGCCGCGTGCGGTGCCTGTTTTCCGTGTACTGCACTGGTTCCTTATTAAAATTAATATTAGCAGGATTTTTTTTTGATGTCAATAGTCCGGAGACTGTCGAAGACAAAAAGTAAGAAAGTGATTTCGGTGTGAGCGGTCTTCATGGAAGGCTTTGCTTTGTAAAAGAAGGAAACGAAAGTAAAAAACGAAAGTAAAAAACAGTATGACGCTTTTAGATAAGAAGAAATGTGATTTTCAGAAGTCTGTTTTTTCGTCCAGCAGGATTCTTTCCCGGAGCAAAATCTGAAACAAATACAAAAAGACAGTGCTGCAGAACGCAAATGGAAAGAAACAATTATTTGTGTAATCTTTTTTTCATTATAAAACCGAAGAATACAGGAAAATAGAAAAACGGCATCAGAACAATACCCAAAAAGAGAAAAATAGAGGATTTTGATTACTTTAAATGCAGTTTATACACTTTTCCCCTGCATCGGATATTGACAAATGGAGCGAGTTCTGGTTATAATGAACCCAGTTGTTTTTGGACAAACGGACAAATGTACGGGCATGAGGGATGAAGAAAACAAATCTTGTTGGACGCATCTCCTTTTTGTACTATTCGTTTTAATGTGGTAAAGTGCCAAAATGAAAAACGGTGGAATGGCGAAGCCGTTCCGGTAAATGTCCGGATGATGCAAAACAACGCGAATCCATGAAAGGAGTTAGGAAGAAATTATGAAAAGAAAAATTGTAAGCGCATTACTTGTTATGAGTATGACTGCAAGCCTGGTTGCCTGTGGAAATTCCGGCAGCGGAAGTTCTGATCCGGCGGATGAGAGTGTAAGCGTAAGCAGCAGCGCATCTTCCGAAAGCGATGCAAGCGCATCTGCAAGCAGTGAGAGTGAAGCCGAGGCAGAGGAATCCGAAATGCCAGAGGGATACGACGAGACCAGCACAGAGCTCTACAATGAGGCACTGGGAGATTTCAACGATGCACTTGCTACTGCAAAGGAAGCAGAAACGGTGGATGAGAGATATGCCCTGATGGCAGTTGCCGAGGGAAAACTGATGGAGTCTGCCATGATGTACCCGCTCACCTCAAGAGGTGGTATGTACGCGATGTACAGAATGGCTCCGCGCACCAAGGACTATACCCTTTGGGGAAGCGATAACGACCGTTATCATCAGTATGTTGTAACAACTGACTTTATCAAGGCAGAAGATTACAACGAAATGAGAGCAAAATGGGATGAGCTTAAAGGAACAGGAACCTATGAGAGCTGGGTAAAAGAATATCTGGCAGGAAAAGGTTACACCTTAAAAGACAGCTTCTCCATGCCGTATGCGAGCGATCCGGTAACATGGGACGGACTTGCAACTTCCCGTGCGGCAGATAATGATGCGATCATCAATACTTACGATGGCCTGATGGAGTACGACGTAGAGGGAACTCTGCAGCCGGCACTGGCAGAATCCTATGAAGTATCTGATGACGGACTGACCTATACCTTCCACCTTCGTAAAGATGTAAAATGGACCGATTCCCAGGGACGTGAAGTGGATACTGTAAAAGCAGATGACTTCGTGGCCGGAATGCAGCACATGTGTGATGCACAGGGCGGTCTGGAATACCTGGTACAGGGCGTGATCAAAAACGTATCCCAGTACATCAGCGGTGAAGTTACCGATTTTGACGAGGTTGGTGTAAAAGCTGTTGATGACTATACCGTAGAGTACACACTGGAAGAGCCATGCAGCTACTTCATGACCATGCTTGGCTACACCATCTTCATGCCGATGAGCAGAAGCTACTATCAGTCCCAGGGTGGTAAATTCGGTGCTGAGTACGATTCCTCCGCAGCAGATTATCAGTACGGAAAAGATTCCAACTCGATCGCATACTGCGGCCCGTACCTGGTAACCAACGCTACAGCGAAAAATACCATCGTATTTAAACTGAGCGATTCTTACTGGAACAAAGACAACGTAAACATTAAAACCCTGACCTGGCTGTTCAATGACCAGTCTGATGTTACCAAAATGTACACAGATGCAAAAGCAGGTACCGTTGACTATGTAAACCTGAACACCTCCACTATGGAGACAGCAAAATCCGAAGGTCTGTACGACCAGTACGCAGTAGTTTCAGATACCGACGCTACTTCCTTCATGGGATTCTACAATATCAACCGTACTGCGACTGCAAATGCCAACGACGGAACAACAGCAAAGAGTACAAAGTCTGACGAAGAAATCCAGAGAACAAACAAAGCACTGCAGAACGTTCACTTCAGAAGAGCGATCAGCTTTGCAGCAGATCGTGGCGCTTACAATGCACAGCAGGTTGGCGAGGATCTGAAGTATACTTCCCTTAGAAATACCTTTACCCCGGGATATTTCGTAAGCCTGTCAAAAGACACTACCATTCAGATCAACGGAACCGACACAACCTTCCCGGCAGGCACCTACTATGGTGAAATCGTACAGAAACAGATCGACGCCGACGGCGTGAAGATCAAAGTATGGGATGCCGAAAACAAGACCAGCGATGGTTTTGATGGATGGTACAATCCGGAAAACGCAGTAGAAGAACTGAATACCGCAATCGAGGAGCTCGCAGAAGACGGTATCACCATCGATGAGAGCAACCCGATCCAGATTGAGTATCCATATCCGTCTGCAGTAGAAGTTTACACCAACAAAGCAAACTCCTACAAGAAATCAGTAGAGGCTGCCCTTGGCGGAAAAGTTGTGATCAATCTGGTTGATGCCGTAGACCTGGATGGATGGCACTATGCAGGATACTATGTAAACTATGGTTATGAACAAAACTACGACGTATATGATGTCTCCGGATGGGGTCCGGACTTTGGTGATCCGTGCTCTTATCTGGATACCATGCTTCCGGACTACGAAGGATACATGACCAAATGTTTCGGTATCTTCTAATTTTGGAAAAGGTAAAATTGGAAAGACCAGAACAGTTGAAAGCCAATGAATAAACCGGCAGGGGGATGGGGACAAAAAAAGCCATTCCCCTGTCATATTGTGTTAAGGAATGAGAGAATATGACAAAATATCTTTTTAAGCGTTTGTTGCATGGCCTTGTTTCCGTAGTAATCGTCGTTGGATGCGTTATGACTATGATCTATTCTCTGATGGACCGAAATCTGATTTTCGCACAGGATACCACCTATTCCCATCAGAGCAATAACCAGAAAAAGGTGTACAAATATCAGAAGTGGGAGACATACGGATATCTTGATTATGTAACCTATGCAGATTATTTGAACGCTCTCAAAGCAAAAGGCGAAATTGACGAGGATACGAGATCCAAAGCAGTAGCATTCGGAAGAACGAAAGACCAGGATTCAGAACTGGTATCTGAATATGTAAAGGAATTTACAGCTTATTATAAAGCAAAAGGTTACACCGTAAGAAGATACGATGCGATCATGATGGGTAAGAAAAAATATGCCAACGGCGGACAGCAGCAGCTGTTTGCATACAGGGATATTCCGCTTGCAACGCGTCTCGGAAAATATTTTTCCGGTTTGATTGACATCGACAGCATTCACGATGCTGCAAAGGTAGAAGGTAAGAGGGGGATTACATTTACCTTACACGATCCGGTATATGGGGGAAAGAAATTTTCACCGGCCATCATGGGAAATGGCACAACACACAAGTACCTGATGTACTTTGACTCAAAATTCCCATATTTCCATCAGAATATAATCACCATAAATTTAGGAAAGTCCTATTCCGTAAATGAGGGTGTGGATGTAGCACTGACCATGACCCGCGCGCAGGGATCCTACGTAAAATCGGAGATTACCTACCCAAGCGGTCTGGTGGAATACAGTGCAGACGATCTGCACAGCGCAACGTATATGAGCGAATCTCAGGATGCAAGCGCTGTTCATTCCGATCGGTTCACAGATGACTATACCAACGTGGATACAGTTAAGAGTGGTAAATCAAAAATCGGCTATTCCTTTGTGATCGGTATCATTGCCGTGATTCTTTCCTATCTCATCGCAGTGCCGCTTGGCATTCTGATGGCGAGAAAGAAAGACAAACTGGTTGACCAGCTTGGAACCATCTATATTGTATTCATTATAGCAGTACCTTCACTGGCCTATATCTTCCTGTTTAAGGCAATCGGAGGAAAAATGGGTCTGCCAACCACCTTTGACATGGATTCGAAGAGCAAGCTGATGTATATTCTGCCGATCGTTTCTCTGGCACTGCCGCAGGTGGCAAACCTGATGAAATGGCTGCGTCGATACATGATCGACCAGATGAACTCCGATTACGTAAAATTCGCAAGATCCGGTGGACTGACAGAGGGAGAAATCTTTACGAAACACATTTTGAAGAACGCAGCGATTCCGATCGTGCAGGGTGTTCCGGCGAGCGTACTGTTCGCACTGACCGGCGCCATCATCACCGAGCGTGTGTACGTAGTACCTGGTGCCGGTAATCTGCTGACGGAAGCAATCAGCAAATACGACAATGGTGTTATCGTAGGTGTTACACTGTTCTACGCAGTGCTCTCCGTGATTTCCATCATCCTGGGCGACGTTTTGATGTCCATGGTGGATCCTCGAATCTCATTCTCAACGAAAGACAGGTAGGGACTTATGAATTATGATTTAGATAAATTCGGTCTGTCTGAGGAAGAACTGTTTTCTCCTGTAGATAACAGCTCTCTGGAGTCTGAGAAAATTACGGCTCCGAGATATTCCTACTGGCATTCCGTGTTCCGCGTATTTTTTAAGAAAAAAATCAATATTGCCGTACTTTGCCTCCTGGGTGTGATTCTGCTGATGACGTATGTGTATCCGCTCTTTGTGGAGTACGACCGTTTCGCCAATCTGATGAACGGCGCGACAAAACATCTGTCTCCAGGCAAAGCATTGCAGCAGCTTGGATTCAATATTCACTGGATTTTAGGATCCGGTGCTTCCGGACAGTCGACCTTTGATGCTGTCTGGTTTGGTTCCAGAATTTCAGTTTCCCTGGCATTTATCTGTGCGCTCATCAACCTTTCGATTGGTGTGATTGTCGGATCTGTCTGGGGATTTTCGAAGAAGGTTGATGTCTTCATGATGGAGGTTTACAACATCATCGGAAATATTCCGTATGTACTTCTGATCTCCGTCCTGGTGCTTATCTTTTCTCCGAGCTTCTGGACCATGGTATTTGCACTGACCGTTACCGGATGGCTTGCCATCGCGTACTTTATCCGTACGCAGGTCGTTATCATCCGTGACAGAGAGTATAATCTGGCATCAAAATGTCTTGGAACTTCGATTTTCCGAATTGCGATGAAGAATATTCTCCCGTTTATGACATCTGTCATTGTTACTCTGGCGGCAACTGAGATTCCGTCCTACATCTCTTACGAGGTGTTCCTGGCTTACATCGGTATGGGACTTTCTGACATGTCTCTGGGAAGACTGATCTATGAGGCTGAGGGTGCCATGCTGACACCGGGATGGGGATTCGAGTTCTGGAGCCCGGTTGTTGTCGCTTCAATCATCACCGTAGTATTATATGTAGTTGGACAGAACCTTGGAGATGCGTCCGACCCGAGAACACATATGTAGGAAGGAAAGCCGCATGGAAGATAAAAAAGTATTATTATCGATTAAGGACTTACAGGTAAAATTCCGTGTCCGCGGCCGTATCCTGACGGCAATCCGGGGCGTAACGCTGGATATTTACGAGAATGAGTCCATTGCTATCGTAGGAGAGTCCGGCGCCGGTAAATCCGTATTTACAAAAGCGTTTGCGGGCATGCTGGACAGCAACGGCTTCATTGACCAGGGAGATATCATTTTCAACGATGCCGAGCTGAGCGATACCGTTGTGCCGCTGAACTCTTATGCGAAAAAGACCATCGCATCCACCTGGGAAAAACTGAATGAGTATTCCAAACTGGAATATGGTTCAGAAGTATTCCTGAAAATGAAGGCGCTGGAGCAGGAAAAAGAAGAAAAAATGACGCTGAGCGAGGAAGAGCGTGAGAAAGCAGATGCTGAAATCAAGGAACTTGTAATAAAGAGAACCGAACTTTTCAACTATAAGCAGACACTCGATACTTCCAAAGAAAAAGCGAAAATCAAAGAGACATCTGCCGAGATTTCCAGACTGGATGGAGAGATCAAGGCTCTGCAGAAAGCAAAAGAGGAAAAAATCAAGGCACACAAACAGGCTGCCATGAACGATACGGCCTACAATCAGGCGTATGATGCAAAGATGGCAGAGTACAAAAAAGAGTATGCCGGCCTGACAGCAAAAGAAATTACGGACGAGACAAGAAAGAGAAATGAGATTCTTGCCAAAGAGATCTATCTTTCTGTTGGACGTTACAAACTGCGCAAAAAAGTCCGCATGATCAAAAAGCTGCACGAGGCATTCAAAGCTGCAATGGAGCGCGGTGTGGATCTGAACGATGAGCAGAAGCGAAACGGCGTTTTTGACCAGGCTACCTTCCGCGTACGCTATCTGGATGAGACACCGGAGCAGCTCCACGGAACCTGCATCATCAACCTGGCAAAAATCCAGGACCCGAATGACTGGGGCCAGATCCGTGGTAAGAAAATTGCAACCGTATTCCAGGACCCGATGACTTCCCTGAACCCGATCATCACGATCGGAAAACAGATCACTTCTGTTATTATGAAACATCAGGATGTCAGCGAGGTGGAAGCGAGAGCACAGGCGCTTGAGCTGATGGAAAAGGTTGGTATTCCGAACGCAGAGCAGCGTTTCGATGATTATCCGTTCCAGTATTCCGGCGGTATGAGACAGCGTATCGTTATCGCGATTGCACTTTCCTGCCGTCCGAAGATCCTCATCTGCGATGAGCCGACAACTGCGCTGGACGTTACGATTCAGGCACAGATCCTGAAGCTGATCAAGGATCTTCAGAAAGAGTACAACTACACTATCGTGTTTATTACCCACGACCTTGGTGTCGTAGCGAATATCGCTGACCGTGTTGCCGTTCTGTACGCAGGACAGATCATCGAGTTTGCGAATGTAGAAGAGCTGTTCTACGACCCGCGCCATCCGTACACCTGGGCACTGCTTTCTTCCCTGCCGCAGCTTGCGGAGCGGAATACAAAGCTGTTCTCGATTACCGGTACCCCGCCGTCTTTGTACAACAAAATTATCGGAGACCCGTTCGCGCCGCGTAACCAGTACTGTCTGAAAATCGACACACTGGAAGAGCCGCCGATGTTCAAAGTAACGGATACCCATTACGCCAAAACCTGGCTGCTGGATCCGAGAGCACCAAAGACGGAGAAGCCGGAGGCAATTCAGAATATTCACGAAAAATTATTAAAAGCATACAACTTGTAAAACCAAGGGGATCAAGGTCGAAAAGCCGACGCAAGCAAAGCTTGCACGAGGGTTTTTGAGTTTGAGACCTGCAAAAACATGAGCAAGTAGCCATTTTTCGGAGAAAAATGAGCGGATTGCGAAAGTTTTTAAGATTGCGAAGCAATCTGGTGTTACAGGAATCAACTAATAGGAGAGTTTGAAAGTGTCTACAAAGCAGGAAAGCAAGACCACTGTTTCGCATCTGCCGGAGCATGGTCCGATTGACGAAAATGGAAGAGAAATCTTACTGCAGGTAAAAAATGTAGATATCACTTTCGGCAAGGGCGATGACGCAGTCAAAGCGGTAAAAAATGCTTCTTTTGACATCTATAAGGGAGAAACCTTCTCCCTGTCTCTTATACACATCTCCGAGCCCACGAGACCGTACTAGATCTCG
>ENA-OZAH01000778-OZAH01000778.1-human-gut-metagenome-genome-assembly--contig:-NODE-778-length-11331-cov-3.947854_pt1 | contig 11331 bp, 10 predicted proteins | sample MGYA00243304_ERZ653505 | MGnify/ENA primary metagenome ERZ653505 (study PRJEB26926, sample SAMN06164925) | human gut metagenome | biome: ENVO:00009003; feature: ENVO:2100002; material: ENVO:00002003...
GGCAGCGTCAGATGTGTATAAGAGACAGGCTTCCACTTCTTTCTTATAATAATATTCGAGGTCAGAGCTTCCGCACTCCTCGTCGGAACCGAGGACAAGACGGACGTTTTTCTTTAATGGGTAACCGAGTTCTTTGACAGCGCGCATTGCGTAGATAGCTGCGATCGCCGGTCCTTTATCGTCTGCGGTTCCGCGGCCGAACATTTTTCCTTCTTTGATGAGCGGGGTGAATGGATCGGTCTCCTGCCAGCCTTCGCCTGCCGGTACGACATCGAGATGGGCGAGAATATCAAGACCCTTTTCTTCCTGATTAAAGTCAGCTGCAATCGCGTAGTTGTCGTAGTTGGTTACGGCAAAGCCGTATTTTTCCAGAATTTCAATTCCCTGCGCCAGTGCTTCTGCCGCCGGTGCGCCGAATGGTTTGCCTGGCTCTGCCGCCTGTTTTTCGCTTGGAATCCGGATCAGGCTTTTCAGATCCTCGATCATCTCGGATTCGTGGTTTTCAATATATGTTCTTAATTCTTCTTTCCGCATCGTAACTTCTCCTTTTCTCTTCTCTGGCACCGTCGCAGTGCCGTTCTTTTTCTATCATAGCGCAGAAAGAGCAGAAAATCCACATTTTCTGCTCTTTTTCCAAATAATCATTTGTTTTTGTCCAAATTGACTGTAATTTCATAATAATCACACGGATGCGCCGTAAGCCCCGTCACGCCCTCGCCGGATACCATCGACATTTTGAGGTGTGATGCGAAGAAAAACATGTGGTCATCCAGCAGCGTCTGCGTCATCTCGATGGCCAGTTCGGTTCGTTTTTCGGTATCAAACTCGCCGCTTAACTGCTGCTCCAGCATCTCGAGTGTCTCACTGTAATAACCGCCGCGGTTCTTGGAGGAATCCTGCAGGCAGTGCGTTGTAAAGAAATACTCGGGATCGCCCGTCGGTGCGCTGACAAATGCGCTGACATAAACATCCCAGTTTCCTTTTTTCAGCAGTTCCAGATGATTTGCCGTGCACTGGATCTGTACTTCGATTCCGATTTTCTTCAGCGATGCCTGTGCACTCTCCGCGAGAAGCGGCAGTTCCTGGCGGCTCGGATACGTGAGCCAGCAGATGGTCAGGCGTTTTCCGTCTTTTTCCACGTAGCCGTCGCCGTCCTCATCGGTCCAGCCTGCTTCAGCCAGCAGTTCTCTGGAATACTCAAGATCATAGGACTCCTCCTGCACTTTGCTGTCGCCGAATGCAAAGTAAGAGGGGAACGGGCCTTCCGCCACGCTTCCGTTTCCTTCCATCAGCGTATTCACAAAGCCCTCCCGGTCGATCGCTCCGATGACTGCCTCGCGCACGCGGTCGTCCTGCAGCACCTCGGATGATCCGTTGAACTGTCCGAAGAAGGTACGCGACGTATCCGCCGAAGAAATCGTGTATGGTTCATCGCGGAACAGGATCAGATTGGAATACGGCAGGCCGTACGCCGCGTCGAGCTCGCCTGACTGTAACGCCATCGTCATCGTATCGCCGTCGCGGATCGTTTTTACTTCGATCCGGTCGAGCTTTGGCGTTCCGTTCCAGTAATTGTCATTTTTCACGAGCGTCAGTCCCTGATCCGTCTCCACCTGTACTGCGCGGTACGGGCCGGTTCCGGCGACATTGCCGTCATCCGTCACACCTGCCTGCATATCAATGATGCATCCATATGGGTCAGACAGATAATTCAGAAGCGCCGGGACAGGCTGTTCGGTGTGAATCGTTACGATCAGGCCGTCTGCCTTGATGCTCTCAATTTTCAGATCCCCGCGTGCACGGTCATGTACTGCGATCAGATCCTCGAGACATTCTTTGACCGCCTCTGCGTCGAGAGTGCGCCCACTCGTAAAGGAGATGCCTTCATGCAGTGTAATCCGCCATGTTGTATCGTCCACAATCTCATAGCTTTCTGCCAGCCATGGCTCGATCTCCATAGAATCGGAATAATGAAACAGCGTCTCACCGATCCCATAGCGGATACACGCCCAGCCGGAATAGCCGTTGTGCGGGTTGACATCGGACTCGTCGTTTTCGGCGTTGAATGTCGTGTCGCCGTATATGAAAACTTTTTCATCTGTACCATCTGCCGCTGTGCTCTGACAACCGGAAAACAGTACCACCGCCAGAATGCCGCACAAAACATATGCAATTTTTTTCCTTCTGCCGTTCTTTCTCTGCATTCTGTACTTCTCCTGTTTTCGCAAATGGCACCACCATTTCTGCTGTCTGATTTTCTGTTTCAACAGTTTTCTCACAGACTATACTCCATCAACAGTTTCGTGTATTCCTCTTTCGGGTACTCCAATACCTCCCGCGTCTCCCCCTGCTCCACGATTTTTCCCTGCCGCATGACAATCACACGGCTGCAGAGTTCCCGCACCAGCGCAAGGTCGTGGCCGATCCACAGCATCGCAAGTCCTTCTTCCCGCTGCAGTTTTTTCAGCAGTTGAACGATCTGCGCCTGTACCGCCGCATCGAGCGCACTCGTTGCCTCGTCGCAGATCAGAAGAGACGGCTGCACAGCAAGAGCCCGCGCAATTGCGGCTCTCTGGCACTCTCCGCCGCTCGTCTCGCGGGGATAGCGCATCGCCGTTTCCGAACTAAGTTCCACTTTTTTCAGCAGCTCCGGCAGATGAAGACACGCCTCTTTCCGGCTCATTCCCTGATTCCGAAAAGCTTCCAGAATCCCGGTTTCGAGCGTCTGCATTGGATCGAAGGAATCCTGCGGGGTCTGGAAGACCATCTGTATTTTCCGGTAAACTTCGCGCTGCCGCCTGCCTTTTCTTCCGAGGATTTCCTCGCCTTCCAACAGAACGCTGCCTGCATCCGCCTGGACCAATCCGGTGATCAGACGGGCCGTCGTGCTTTTTCCGCATCCGCTCTCCCCGATCAGGCCAAGACATTCCCCCGCATCCAGTGTGAAGCTGATGCCGTCCACGGCGGCAAATTCCGTTTCCCGGCCGGTTCCAGCAAAGTTTTTGCTTAAGTTGTTTACTTCCAGCATGTTATGATTATGCATCGTTCTTCCCTCTTCCCGGCACAGCCGCAAGGAGATTTTTTGTATATTCGTCCTTTGGGTGATCGAAAACCGTCCTTGTCTCCCCCTGCTCCACGATGTTTCCATCCTTCAAAACAGCAACCCGGTCTGCCATCTGCTCGAGAACCGCAAGATTGTGCGTCACCAGCACCATCCCCGTCTGCTCTTTCTGCTGCAACGCCTGAAGCTCCCGCAGCACCTGCGCCTGCGAAACCACATCGAGTGCACTCGTCGGCTCGTCCGCCAGAAGAAGCGACGGATGCAGCAGCATTGCGAGCGCAATCCCGACGCGCTGGTTCATGCCGCCGGAGAGCGACGATGGATAGCTGTTCCAGATCGTCTCGCCATCTGAAAGCCCCATATCCGCAAATCGCTGGAGCGTCATATCTTTGATTTCTCTGCGGCTTTTTCTGCCAGACATTCCCCCAGAAATCGGGGTGATGAATCCGCAGCGTTTCTCATGGGCGCGCACGCTTTCACAGATCTGTGCTCCGATTTTCCGGGTCGGACAGAGTGATGCCCCTGTATTCTGGAAAATCATACCAATTTCTGAACCGCACAGACTCCGCAGCTTCTTTTCGGACATGCCCGTCAGCTCCTCTCCGCAAAATGTGATCTGCCCGCCGGTGATGGAACCATTCTTTCCCATCAGCCGCAGGATCGCTCGAAGCAAGGTACTTTTTCCACTGCCCGACTCCCCGGCGATGCCGACGGTTTCTCCTTTTTCGACGGAAAAACAGATGTTATTTAAAATTTGCTCCCCCTCATAACAGACAGAAAGGCCGCTGATTTCCAGCAGTTTTTCGCTCATGTTTTTGCTCCCTTTGTTTCCATTTTCGTTTGCCCCTTATCCCTGATCCACCGTTTTCCGTACCGCCTCACCAAGCAGATTGCAGACAAGAACGGTCAGAAAAATCGCCAGTCCCGGCGCCAGAATGACCCAGGGCGCGGTCTGCAGCATACTTCTTCCGTTGCTCATCATCGCTCCCCACTCCGCCGACGGCGCTTCCGCACCAAGGCCGAGGAAGGACAGACCCGCGATTTCCAGCATCATCGTTCCGATATCAAGCACCGCTGTGACAATCGTCTGCCCCGCAAGATTCGGCAGAATATGGCGTCCGATCATCTTCCATGTTCCGTTTCCTGTAAGGCGCGCCGCCGCGATGAACGGCATGTGTTTCAATGCCAGCACACGGTTCCGTGCAAGCCGTGCATATTTCGGCCAGGAAACAAGGATCAGCGACACAACGGCTCCCGTCATGCCGCTCTGCAGAACGCCGGAAAATGCGATTGCAAATACCATACCCGGAAAGGCCAGAAAAATATCGGAGATCTGCATCAGAACCGTATCCGTTTTACCTTCCAGCCAGCCGCTGAAAATTCCGGCGAGTGTTCCGATCAGAGCGCTTGCCGCAACGACAAGAAGTGCTGAAAAAATGCTGACCCGCGCGCCGGAGAGAATCCTTGAAAACAGATCTCTTCCATAGCGGTCCGTCCCCATCCAGTGCGCCGCGGACGGCGGAAGAAGGGACAGTTCCAGATTCTGCTCATACGGATCGTACGGTGCCAGATGGGCCGCGCACGCGGCAAACAGCAGCAGCGCACCGGCGAGGATGCCATAAAAAAGGATCTTTCTTTTCTGTTCTTTTTTCATCGCATTCCCTCCAGCTTCGCCCGCGGGTCCAGTGCACCCATCAGCAGATCAGCAATGAGATGCAGCAGCAGATAGATCGCCGCCATCCACACCAGATATGCCTGAATCACGGGAATATCGTGCATGGAAACGGCATCCACGGCCATTTTTCCGACACCATTCCACATGAAAATCGTCTCAACGATGGCGGTTCCTCCAAGCAGCGAACCGGCGGATAAGAATAGCAGCGTGACCATCCGAAGCAGCACGGATTTTAATACATTTCCAAACAGAATCCGGTTTTCACTTAACCCACGTGCCCGTGCACCCGCCACGTACTCCTGCTCCAGCTCTGCAAGCACGGCAGAACGCACCTGACGGGTGTATTTTGCCGTCATCGAAACCGCAAGCGTCGCCGCCGGAAGCACACAGCTTTTCCATCCCTTTCCCATACTGAGAACCGGAAAAAGATTCCATTTCAGCGAAAAGAAATACAAGAGAAGAAGTGCAGTGAAAAACCCCGGAAACGAATTACCTGCAAAGCAGAACAGGCTGATACTGCGGTCCGCCCATGTATTCTGATATTTTGCACTTAAGATACCGAGCGGAAACGAAAGACAGACCGTCATGGCAAGCGCCAGCGCCGCAAGTGCAATCGTTGCGGGCAGTTTTTCGCAGAAGCTTACAAGCACCGGTTTGCCGGAAACGTACGACTCCCCGAAGTCACCGCGCAGGGCGTTTTTCAGCCATTGCAGGTACTGGACAGCTTTCGGCTCATTCAGTCCCAGCTCCTCCCGCATCGCTTCTTTTTCCGCCTCCGACATCACGCCGCCGCTGCTGCTCTCTTTTAAATCCACCGCATCGACCGAGGAAAGTCCCGTCAGCAGAAAAGCGAGAATCGTCACGCCGAGGAATACCGGAATCAGGCAAAGCAGTCGTTTTAACAGATATTTTTTCACAAATACTCCTTTACTGCTTCACGGCACAAATCGAAAACATCGGTGCCGGGTTATAGAACTCGTCTTTTTCCAGATAAATGCGTTTTCCAAGGCTCGTATCAATGCGGATTTCTCCCGCTGTGTTTTCGCACAGCACCGCCACATCGTACGCCGGCCGGTTTTTGCGGCTGATCGGGAGCTGTGATTTGATCCGTTCGCACTCTTCGAGCATCTCGTTTCCAACCTTGAAATGGGCATGCGCCTCCGGAAGTCCCTTCGTATCGGCAACATCTTCTTTTCCGTAATTGGCATCGAAGTTCAGCAGCACACCGCCCGTTTTCAGCACACGCATCCACTCGCCGTAAGCATGCTCCGCATTCGGCAGCGTCCACGTCAGGTTTCGGGAAATGACAACATCGAACGTTTCATCCGCAAACATCGGATTTTCCGCGTCCATGACCTGGAAGCAGCAGTCGGCATTCTCTTCTTCGGCAAGCTGGATTGCATTCTCAATCATCTCCGGTGTCAGGTCGATGCCGAATACCTCGTGGCCCTCTTTTGCCAGCAGGATCGAGAAAAATCCGGCTCCGCAGCCCACATCAAGGATCTTTAACCGTCTTCCCGCCGGGATCTGTTTTTCAATCTCTTTCATCCAGCGCTTCGCAATCGGGTTTGCAAGTTCGGAGCGTCTCTGCTCTAAAAAGCTCTCGCTCCGTTTCTCCCAGTAATGGACAATCTGCTCTTTGCGGTCGTCGTACTCCGGCTCGCGCACAATTCTTCCGTAAGCAACGACAGGGCCACCTTCTGTTACCATATCGCCCGGTTTTGCCGCCGGATACCAGAGACCGTCTTCGGAAGCCGCCTGATATTTTTCGCCGCGGCGGACGGTCACATCACCAAGCTGGAAGGACTGCTCTGCGCTTTTTTCCGCGCGCACCAGAAACATCGGTGTCGATGCATAGTTCAGTCCCTCTTCCTCGCTCCAGACGCGCTTCCAGATTTCGGAATCGGTCTGGATGGAACAGACGCCGAGGGATTCGAGCACCTTCGTATCCCACGCCGGCCGTTCCATCGCAGAGAGCGGCACCTGGCGCGCAATGTTTTCCATGCGGTCAATGTCCGTGCACAGATAATGGTCGTCGAGCTGCTGCTCTTCCACTTTCTTCCGGTCTGCCTCGTACGCTTCTTTTTTCTCCTCGTCATAGAGATAACCGTACCAGTTCGCATCAAAATTGAGCAACACGCCGCCCGGTTTCAGGACACGCATCCACTCTTGGTATGCCTGCTCCGGCTTTTCCAGATTCCAGGTCAGATTTCTGGAAATGACAACATCAAAGGTCTCATCCGCAAACTCCAGATTCTGTGCATCCATCCGCTGCAGCGTCACGCGCTCCAGACCGTATTTCGTATATTTTCCCAGATTCTCTTTCGCCTTTTCCAGCATCTCCTCCGTGTAGTCAACAGCCGTCACCGTATAACCTGCCTCCGACAAAATCATCGGGAAGAATCCCGGGCCGGTTCCGATATCGAGAATCTTCATCTCTTCTTTCTTTTTCTCTGGAAACTGCTCCTCTAATACATGCAGCCACGCTTCTCTCTGGCTTCCCGCCAGTTCTTTTTCATTGACCTCAGAATACCCCTCCGCACGGGTTCCCCAGTAGGAGACAATTTCCTGTAATAATTCCTGTTCCATATCTTCCGCTTCTTTCTTCTTTTTCTTAACTTTCCCGGCGCGGCCGTTTTCCAACCGCTCAAATATCCCTTTACTCTACCAAAAATCGGCCTTTTTCACAAGCCCCCACGGGGGATATTCTTAACGTCGGCGCAGGTTCCTGTCCCTTTTCCTTTGGCATTTTGTCCAATCCCGGGTTTCTTTCTTCCCTCTCTATCGGCAAATTTGATATTTTTTCTCGACATTCCTATACTTTCGTGCTATAATAACACAGTGTTTTAACGCGTCAAAGTCAAAAAGTACAAGAGGAAAAAGAAATGAAGATAATTGTATGTATGAAACAGGTGCCGGCCGGCACGAAAGTGGATATCGATCCGGAAACCGGCGCCATGAAGCGGATGTCCGGCGATACACGGACGAATCCATATGATCTTTTTGCACTCGAAACTGCAATTTCTCTCCGTGAAAAACTTGGCGGAACCGTGACCGTGCTGACCATGGGGCCTCCGCAGGCGGAAACCATGATGCGCGATGCCTACGCATGCGGTGCCGATGATGCCGTCATTCACTCGGTTCTCCTTTATATTGCCAGAATACCATCAGCTTTCTTGTCGCCGTATCCTCGCTGTATGTATATTTTACGGACCCGAGTCCGTAATAGCTGCAAAGATAGCCGGAAGCCTTATCGAGAAGCTCCGGTCGGGCTTCCATGACCTGTGCCATCAGATCATCGGTGGCAAATTTAAATTCGGAATACTCTTTTGTCTCTTCAATATCCGTCTCCATTTCCCACAGAATCTGCGTCGCATCAAATGTATCCATGTACCGGCCGATCTGGCGGTAATACTCGAGGTCATCTGCATTGCACGCCGGGAGCGGCAGATTCGCATCCGCCTGATGCGTGTCCGAAAATTCCGCATCGGAAACGCAGAGAAAATCGTAGTAGATCAGGTCGTCCGGCAGATTGTACTCGCCGCTCTCGCCCTCTGCGAATACCGGATCGCCCCAGGTTACATCGACGTTGTAATAATTGTCTCCGCACTTTACGATATTCCAGCCGTGCGCCTCGCCGGTGTCTGTCGTTCCCGTCACATAAATGACCGGGATGTCCAGGCGGTTCATCAGATACTGGAACGTTCTGGCATAGCCTGCGCAGACCGTCTGTCCGTTCACAAGTCCGCTGTAGAGTGTCTGATTCTCCGGCGCATCTTTCACATAATCAATCTGCCGGATACATTTTTCAAAGACAGCCTTAATCTTCCCATAGTCATCCATCGAACGGTCGATATCACTTAAGAAATCATTTCCCGCCCCTTTGACCTGGGTCTGGCGGCCTGTGATCTCCTCCGCAAAAATCGTGTATTCTGGAACTACCTCACAGTAGTTTTTCGGCTCACCGTATCCCGTGACATGTGATGCTCCGTTGATCCAGCAGTACTCCGGGTAATCCATATAGACCCATCCGTAAACCTCCGCCGTCACATCGGGATCGCCGCCTTTTGTGATGATGGTTTCCTGGTGTTCCGCGATTCCCTGCACCAGTTCGCGGTAAATCATCTGTCTGTTTTCATCGAGCTGGCTGTAATAATACCGCTTCGCCAGCTCCTCCTCATCTGTATTTTCCGCCTGAAACTGTGTTGCGCCATTTTCTGACAGACCATTGTTTTCGTCTGCCGTCTGTGAAGCAGTGCTGCTGTCCGCTCCGCTTCCGTTCTGCGCGGGATCGCTCTCATCAAATTCTCCGAATACCAGATAAGCCGCCAGCAGGGCAAGCATAAGCGAAAGCAGCGCCCGCAGCGGTCTCTTCCGTCTTCGTCTGTGTCTTCTCTTTGCCATTCTTCTTTTCTCCCAGATACGTTAAAACGCCGTCACACAGTGCATCCGCCACCTTTTTCTGGTACTCCTTTGTGTTCAGGAGCGCTTCCTCCTCCGGATTTGAGAGGAATCCGCACTCGCAGATCACCAGCACTGCGTCTGTCTTCTTCAGCATGTAATACGTTTTGTTTCCCTTGGCTTTCCTGTGATTCGCCGGATCGAGCCCCGCGACCAGTGCAGCCTGCATGCAGAGCGCCAGTTTTTCGCCTTCTTTTGAATCCGTATAATAAAACACCTGCGCCCCTTTGACCGCCGCATCCGGGTAGCTGTTCTGGTGAATGCTGATCACACAGTCCGGCTTTTTTTTATGAATCAGCTGCACGCGCCGCTGCAGATCCTGCACTTTCGCATTCACGGCTCCCGGATCGGAGAGATCATCCTCCCCTTCCCGCGTCATCACCACAAGGATTCCCTGCTTTTCCAGCTTCTTTTTCAGCAGACGGGCAATCGCAAGGTTGATGTCCTTTTCTTTGACACCGTTTGCCCCGATTTTGCCGGGATCGTCGCCGCCGTGGCCGCTGTCCAGCACCACTACTTTTGTGGCTGCCTTCTGTGCTGCCACCAGCCGTGCGCCCTCGCGGGACAGAACATACGCCGCCGAAAGCAGAATCACCGCCATCAGCCATTCCAGTTTTTTCCCTTTTTCCAAATGAAAAGCCCCCTGCTGCAAATTTCCTTTCTTGGTCATTTTATGCAGCAGCGGGGCAGGTTACAACTCTTATTGCTTCCGGTTACTCTTCCTCATCTTCTTCATCATGCGCGCGATTCGGGATTTCATCCTCTTCTTCGTCGTTGTCATCATCGAGATAATCCGGCTCATTTTCGAAATCGATGACTGCGGAATTTTCGACGATTTCGTCTGCTTCTTCTGCGGTATCTTCACTGCCTGGCTCTGCGGCTGTTTCTTTTGCCTCTCCGGGAAAGATACTTTTTACCGGATCTTTCATGAAGGTTTCCACTTCCGACGCAGAACGTTTCATCTCCTCACGCATTTTTTCGATGCCGGCAAAAGTCTCCTCAAAAATTCTGCGGTTCTTCTCGAGTACACTTGTCATGGTTTCCATCTCGGCGTAAATCTTCTGGTATCTGGTGTTGGCTTTCTGCAGTTCCGCGTCCATATGGCTCTGGATTTCTTCTGCTTCGGCCTGCAGTTTTTCTTCATAAACAGCAGCCAGTTCCTCGCCCTTCTGACGTGCGCTCTCTACCATGTATTCGCACTGTTCCTTCGTCTCGCGGCGCTGCTTTGCACAGGATTCCTTTGTCTCCTCCCTCTGTTTCCGGCAGGACTCGTTTGTCTCCTCTTTCTTTTTGCAGCACGCCTCATCCGTTTCCTCCGTTTTCTCGCGGCAGGACTCGTCCGTTTCTTCGGTTTTCCGGCGGCAGGCTTCCTCGGTCTCTTCTTTTAGCTTTCTGCAGCTCTCCTCTGTTTCCTGTGTCAGTTTTTTCGCTTTCACCTGTGCCTCAAACACAAGGCCGCTGATGCTGTCATAATTGTCGATATAGCTCTGGTATTTCTCATGAATGTTTTTTTCGAGCTCCTCGATTTTATCCTCACGCTCGCGGATCTTGCGGTTCAGCTTCTCGATTTCCTGCTCTTTTTCCTCGATCTTCGCTTCCAGTTTCTTCTGAGCGGCATACGCCTGATCTTTCAGGTTCTGCACTTTCGTCATAACATCGTCCTTATCGAAACCGCCCATCAGCGTTGTTTTAAATAATTCTTCGTGATTGTTTTCTGACATGTATACTCCTCCTTCGTGCCCGGGCTTTTATCATTCCCCTTATCCTTCCCGGACTCCTCGTCAACTGTTTGTTTCAATATATTTTGAAATCAGACTCCAGACGTCTGCGCGCTCGAATCCGAGCTTCCACTCTGCCACTCCGGCGAGATCAGCGCTTTGGATCACTTTCAGTTTTTCCTCCATGGACTGCTCATCCTCCATCCAGATCGTGTATCTGGCATCGGAAGTTTCTACCGTTGCCACATTCTGGCCAAGGGATGCATCCCAGGTTTCTGTCATCTGATTCTCTTTGGCATAGTTTTTGGCGCCATCCATGCCCAGCACCTCGCTGGTAATGGCGCTCTGTCCGAACTTTTCCGTCCAGACACTGTCTCTTATACACATCTCCGAGCCCACGAGACCGTACTAGATCT
>ENA-OZAH01000785-OZAH01000785.1-human-gut-metagenome-genome-assembly--contig:-NODE-785-length-11113-cov-6.036716_pt1 | contig 11113 bp, 9 predicted proteins | sample MGYA00243304_ERZ653505 | MGnify/ENA primary metagenome ERZ653505 (study PRJEB26926, sample SAMN06164925) | human gut metagenome | biome: ENVO:00009003; feature: ENVO:2100002; material: ENVO:00002003...
TACGCCACACCGACGAAATGCGTAGCATTTTGGAGGTTGGCTCTGAACAGTTACTCTATTTGAGGGATAAATACGCAATAATGCTTATTGATAATAATATCGTAACACGAAGTGTAAATAAAATCTATAAACAAAATGCATGGATTATGATAGAATTACTAATTTGTCATTTATTTAACAAGCAGATATAATAAAAACAGAAAAAAATAACAAGATTGAACAGGAAAATCCAATGGATTATATTCAATTTTTACAATGGAGGAAGAATTATGTCAAAGAAAAACCCAATCACAGTAAGTTCATGGACACTTGGAGATCAGTGCAAATTTGAAGATCGTGTAATCGCTGCAAAGGAAGCAGGATATGAAGGAATCGGTCTTCGCGCAGAGACTTATGTTGATGCATTGAATGAAGGACTTCATGATGAAGACATTCTTGCAATTCTTGACAAACATGATATGAAAGTAACAGAGGTAGAGTACATTGTTCAGTGGTGTGAGGAACATCGTTCTTATGAGCAGAAATACAAAGAGCAGATGTGTTTCCATATGTGCGAACTCTTTGGAGTAGGCCACATCAACTGTGGACTGATGGAAAATTATTCTGTTGAGTACACAGCACAGAAATTAAAAGAACTTTGCCAGAGAGCAGGAAAATACATCATTGGTGTTGAGCCGATGCCATACAGCGGAATTCCGGATCTTAAGAAAGGATGGGAAGTTGTAAAAGCTTCTGGATGCGACAACGCAATGCTCATTCTTGATACATGGCACTGGGTAAGAGCAGATCAGCCATACGATATCCTTACACCGGAGATTGCCAAGAAAGTTATTTCTATCCAGATCAATGATGCTTATGAAAGACCATATGCAGCATCTATTTTAAGAGATGAGTCTATGCACGATCGTCTTGCACCGGGAACAGGAGCAAAAGATACAGCAGGATTTGTTAAGATGATCAAAGACGCAGGAGTTGATCCGAAGGTTGTTGGTGTAGAAGTTATTTCTGATGCAATCCTTGGAAAAGGACTGAAAGAAGCAGCTGCTTATACATATGAAAATACAGAGAAAGTATTAAAAGAAGTTTGGCCAGAGTTGGTAGACTAATTTGAAAAAACAGATGATGCCAAAGAGAGAGGTAAAATGATGAAATTCAAAAATATGTTTTCTCCGATTCAGATTGGACCTATGACAGTTAAAAATCGTTTTGTGGTTCCACCGATGGGAAATAATTTCGCAAATTCAGACGGAACATGGAGTGACGAATCTGTGGCTTACTATGGTGAGCGTGCGAAAGGTCAGTTTGGTCTGATCACAATTGAAGCGACTGTAGTACATAAAGGAGCGAAGGGCGGTCCTAAGAAACCATGCCTTTATGATGACAACAGCATTGAAAGCCTAAAGAAAATTACAGATGCCTGCCATGAAGAAGGTGCAAAGGTATCTATCCAGCTTCAGAATGCAGGACCGGAAGGAAATGCAAAGAATGCAGGAGCACCGATCCAGGCTGCTACAGCAATTGCATCAGCAGATGGAAGAGACATTCCTGAAGAAGTATCTACAGAAAAAGTGTATGAGCTTGTAAAAGGATATGGTGAAGCAGCAGAACGTGCAATGAAAGGTGGAGCAGATGCAGTAGAGATCCACATGGCGCACGGCTATCTTGTAAATTCATTTATGTCACCAAGAACAAATAAGCGTGTCGATGAATTTGGCGGAAACTTTGAGAACAGAATGAGATTTTCACGTCTCATTATTGAAGAAGTAAAGAAGAAAACAGAAGGAAAGATTGCTGTTCTTGCACGTATTAACAGTACAGAAGATATGTTTGGAGGACTTGATAATCACGATATGTGTGCAGTTGCTTCTTATTTAGAAGATTGCGGAATTGATGGTCTTCACGTATCCCGTGCAGTACATTTAAAAGATGAGTATATGTGGGCTCCGACAGGAATTCACGGCGGATTCTCAGCAGAGCTTGTTGCAAATATCAAGAAATGTGTTTCTATTCCGGTTATTACAGTTGGAAGATATACAGAACCACAGTTTGCAGAACAGATCGTTAAAATGGGAAATGCAGATTTAGTAGCATTTGGACGTCAGTCACTTGCAGATCCGCACACACCACAGAAAGCAATGGAAGAAAGATTGGAAGATCTTACACCATGTATCGCCTGTCTTCAGGGTTGTGTTGCCAATATGTATGCAGGTAAACCAATTTGTTGTCTTGTAAATCCGGTACTTGGGCATGAAAAAGAAGGACTGCCAAAGACTGAGAAGGTGAAAAAAGTTTACGTGATCGGCGGAGGTGTAGCAGGTATGTGTGCTGCATTTACAGCGAAGAGACGCGGACATGATGTAACATTATTTGAAGCTACAGATAAGCTTGGCGGTAATATGAGACTGGCTGCATATCCGCCAGGAAAAGGTGATATCACAGGCATGATCAGAAGTTACATTGTAAAATGTGAAAAAGCCGGAGTTAATATCAAGATGAATACAAAAGTAACTGCACAGATGTTGAAAGAAGATACACCGGATGCAGTGATCCTCGCAACAGGAGCTGAGACTTTAGTACTTCCATTTATCAAAGGTATTGAAAATCCGGATATCGTTTATGGTGTTGACTGCCTGGAAGGAACACGCCAGGTAGGACATAAAGTCTTAGTTGTTGGTGGCGGTATGGTAGGTGCAGAGACAGCAGACTTCTTAGCAGAGCAGGGACATGAAGTAGCCATTATCGAGATGAGAGATGCAATCGGACCGGATGTGATCCATGAGCACAGAATTTTTCTTATGGAAGCATTTGAGAAATATGGCATCAAACAGATTACAAGTGCAGCTGTATCAGAAATCTTCTCAGATGGTGTAAGTTACAAAAATGCAGCAGATAAATCAGACGAGACGATCTACGAGGCAAGAGGATTCGATACAGTTATTCTCTCTATGGGATTCAGCTCACGTTATACACACCGTGATGGACAGAACGTAGTTTATGATTTTGCAGAAGAATTAAAAGACATCGTACCAGAAGTCCACATGGTAGGTGACGCAGTAAGAGCACGCCGTGCACTGGATGCCACAAAAGAAGCATATGAGGTTGCATTGAATTTATAAATGAAATTATATCAGGAGGATTAGAATCATGGAAAAAAGAATTTCTGGACACACAGGCTTAATGGGATTATTTGGATCACCGGTTGGACATTCAGGATCACCGGCAATGTACAACTTCAGTTTCCAGCATGACGGATTAGATTATGCATATCTGGCGTTTGATGTAACAGAGGAAGAAATGCCAAAAGCATTTGAGGCAATTCGTTTATTCAAAATGCGCGCTGGTAACTTTACAATGCCATGCAAAAATATTGCAGCAAAGTTAGTCGACAAACTTTCTCCGGCAGCAGAGATCATCGGAGCATGTAACGCATTTGTAAATGATAATGGTGTGATCACAGGATACATTACAGATGGTGTTGGATTTGTTAAAAATCTTGAGATCAACGGTGTATCTGTAAAAGATAAAAAGATTGTTGTACTTGGTGCCGGTGGAGCAGCTACAGCTATTCAGGTTCAGTTAGCATTGGACGGAGCAAAAGAAGTTAACATTTTCAATGTGAAAGATAAATTCTATGAAAGAGCAGAAGGAACAAAGGCTAAATTAGCAGAGAAGTGTCCGGACTGTGTTGTTACTGTAGATGATCTTGCTGATAAGGCTAAACTGGAAGAAGAAATCAAAACTTGTGATATTCTTATCAATACAACGATTATGGGAATGAAACCTCACGAGGATGTAACTCTGGTTGACAAATCTTTATTCCGTAAGGATCTTGTTGTTGCAGATACTGTATACAATCCAGAGAAGACAAAGATGATCCTTGAAGCAGAAGAAGCAGGATGCAAAGCAATTGGGGGCGCAGGAATGCTTCTGCAGCAGGGTGCAGTTAACTATGAACTGTTTGTTGGAAAAGAGATGCCACTTGCTGAGTACCAGGAATTTCAGAAGGCTCAGGGCAAATAATTATATTCACAAAAGGAGAATGATGGAATGAGAGCAAAGAAATATTTGTGGTCTATCCTCTGTGTATATTTTTGCTATTTAACACATGGTATCCAGGCTATCATTTTAAGTCAGAACAACGTAAACTTTGCAAAACAGTGGGGATTCAATATGGCAGACCCACAGTCAGCAGCATATGCAGCAGGTCTTGCAGCGGTAAGTACAGCAGTTGCATGGACAGGCTTTGGTAAATTCGTCAGCGTCTGGATCGGCGGAGAGATTTCGGATCATGTAGGACGTAAAAAATTAATGATCGGTGGAGCAGCATTATATATTCTGTGCTTCCTTGGATTCTTATTTACAAAAAGTGCATTAGTTGCTTCTGTATGTGGATTTGTTTCAGGAGTTGCAACATCCGGTTTCTGGGATGCATCAGGATATCCTGCTGTACAGGAAGCTTATCCGGCAGCACCTGGATCTGCACTGATCGGAATCAAATTTTTTGTTTCTGTTTCCGGTATGATTTATCCATTCCTGGTTGTTCATAACGCAAGCAGCGGAAACTGGAAATTAAATGTTATTATTCCGCTTGTGATGTCGATTGTTTGTCTTGTACTTGCAATTATTGCACCGTTTGCTTATGATGATCAGAAGAAAGCGTCAGAAGGAAAGAAAGACAAATCCGACAATGCAGTGCAGGCAGAGATTGATGCAGCGAAGGCTGCAATGCTTGTAAAGCCAAACAAGTTTATCGTATTTCTTGTCATGTTTTATGCGTTCCTCTGCATGGCGATCATGTATGGCGCACAGCAGTATACAAAAGCATTTGGACTTTCCGTATGTGGACTTTCCGAGATTCAGGCAGCAGGTATGACTTCTATTTATACGATCGGATCTATCTGTGCAGTACTTTTCTGGGCGTTCATGATGGCAAAATTAAAATGGAATCCGCTGAAGGTTGTACTTATTGATTCTATCTGTACAGCAGTTGCACTTGCGGGTGTACTGTTTATCCATCAGGTAGCAATCATTTACATCGCTATCGCAATGTTGGGATTCTTCGCAGCAGGAGGTGCTCTTCAGACAGGTCTTGCAGTTGTTCAGTTATTTAACCCAGGACCGAAGGGAAGAAATACTGGTATTTATTACACATTTATGGGTGCGGCAAGCTACCTGATCCCAGTAGTGGCAGCACAGCTTACAAAATCATCTGGTGAGGCAAGTGCAGTATATAGCCTCATGATCATGCTGTTAGTATTTGCAATCCTTGCTATTTTAAGTTCTCTCTACTTAGTAGCACAGCACAAAAAAATCTTCGGAAAAAGTGCATTATAGGAAGTAACATAGTAACAATCTCAATTCATACGAAAAAAATGGACTGTTGTTCCAAAAGATGTTATCATCAAAAAGAATGCAGTCCTTTTTTTGAGATTAAATTGTTAAAAAATAGACACTTGTAAATCGAAAAATGAAGGAGAAGCTTAAAAGATGAGTCCGAAAAGAACAAGAAAAGCCAACGAACTTCCCTATATTCCACTCGGCCCATTTCAGTGGCGTATTCCGGGAATTCATTATAAATTAGAATATGTAGAATTTTTTCAAGGTCTGATCCTTGGCGCTACTGCGTTAAGTTCGATTCCGTATCTGACGGATAATCTTGGACTTCCGTATGAACTTGCATGGAGCTGCGTCATCATTGAAGTATTTATGTACATGCTTCATGGATGGTTAGGAGATCCGGTTGTCCCGGGATGGATCACACCGACATTACCATTTACACTGGCATATTTAAATGGATTCCCAAAAGGACCGGAGCGTATTCAGGCAATGATTGCATTGCAGCTGCTTGTTGCATTTGTATTTATATTTATGGGAATTACCAAGCTTGCAGATAAATTCGTGAATGGTGTGCCGAATTCAATAAAAGGCGGTATTCTGATTGCAGCACCGATTACAGTATTGCAAGGACAGCTCTCAGATGGAAGCCAGCTGATGACTGCGCCAATCGCAACACTTTCCGGTACATTGTTACTTGCGTTTTTGAGTTTTTCACCGTTCTGTGAAAAGAACAGAGAAAAATATAAAATATTGGATATCATGGCAAAATATGGAAACTTATTCCCATATCTGATTGCTATGTTAGCAGGAGTATTGCTTGGAGAATTGTCAAAACCGGTTCTCGAACTTGGAACATTCATCCGAATTCCTGACTTTAGTAATATTTTCCACACAGTCAGTATTTTTGCAGTCGGATTTCCACCGATTTCAAAATTTATAAGTGCAATTCCGTTGGCGTTAATCTGTTATGTACTTGCGTTTGGAGATTTTGTTACATCACAGACGTTGGTAGAGGAAGCACAGGACAGCAGAAGTGACGAATATATTGACTTTAATTCAAGCAGATCAAACCTGATCAGTGGTCTTAGAAACCTGATCCTTGCAATTTTTGCACCGTTCCCACCGCTGGCTGGTCCGCTTTGGATTGGTATGACTGTATCTGTTGCAATGCGTTATAAAGAAGGAAAGAAAGCAATGAAATCTCTGATCGGTGGAATGAGTTCTTTCCGTATGGCAACATTCATCAGTGTTATTTTAGTGCCGATCGTGTCATTCATGAAACCAATCATGGGTGTGGGTTCTGCGATTACTTTGTTATTCCAGGCATATGTATGTGCAAGAATCGGTATGGATTATTGTAAGACGAGTACAGATAAAAGTATTGCCGGAGTAATGGCAGCAGTGCTTGCATTCAAAGGTTCCGGATGGGCTTTGCTTGTAGGTTTTGCAATGAACATCTTACTGTCTAATATGGAATTTCAGAAGAAGAAATTAGAGATCTCAGAGACAGAACAAATATAATAAAAGAATTAGATATGGAATTCAACAGGAGCAGTTAGTCTGGAAAATAGACTAGCTGCTTTTTGGTGTAAAAAGCAGCAGAAATACAATTTTTTTGAGAGCGACAGATTTTTTTTATTCTGTTATAATAAAATTATAGGTAACTGTTCAGAGCCAACCTCCAAAATGCTACGCATTTTGGAGGTGTGGCGTATCCGCCAAATAAAATTTCAAAAACAGTCTTAAAAATGCAAGCATTTTACCTCTTTTTTGAAATTTTGCTTGGCTCTGAACAGTTACAAAATGTGAAAATAAATTGGAGGTTATTAACAGAGATGAATCGAATTGCAAGATTTGAAAAAGTGAGTAAAGAAAAGTTTTTTGAAGGGTGGAAAGACACATTTGAGACAGCGGAAGAAAAAGAGATGGAAGCAATCTATGAGTCTTTAAAACTTCCAGGAAGAGCGACAGCCGGAAGTGCAGGATATGACTTCTTTGCACCGGTGAAAATCACACTGAAACCGGGAGAAACCGTCAAGATTCCAACAGGAGTCCGTGTATGGATGGAACAGGACTGGGTACTGAAGTGTTATCCGAGAAGTGGTCTGGGATTCAAGTACAGACTGCAGCTGAATAATACAGTAGGAATTATCGACAGTGATTATTATTATTCCGATAATGAAGGACAGATCTTTGCAAAGATCACAAATGATTCTAATGAAGGAAAAACCGTAGAAGTAGAAGCAGGAGATGGGTTCATGCAGGGAATCTTCGTGCAGTACGGAATTACATTAGATGATAACGTGACAGAAGTAAGAAATGGTGGATTTGGAAGTACGACAAAAAAAGAAATAAAAGGCTGACAGAATAATTTGTAAGAAAAAGGGAAACCTAAACTCAGTGAAGCCAAGGCAAATAAGAGGCAGAAAAAGAGGGTTAGGTTTTATGATCAGAAAGATTAAAAAAGAAGTCGGTTGTTCTTTTAAAGAAAATATTCAATACATGGATCAGACCCTTCCGGTGGAGAAAAGCTTTGACATTATCCGCCGGGAGATGGAGATCGGTGGAAAAGAATCGGTATTCTACTACATTGATGGATTTATAAAAGATGAAGCAATGTTAAAGATTATGGATTCTTTTCTTTCTATTACAGCAGAAGATCTTCCACAGGATGCGGAAACTTTTTCAAAACAGAAGATTCCTTATGTAGAAGTGGATGTGCTGAAATGTTTTGATGATATTCTGAGAAATGTGCTCTCCGGCACAGCGGTGTTTTTTGTAGATGGTTATGATGCAGCACTGTGTATGGACTGTAGAAGTTATCCTGCCCGCAGTGTAGACGAGCCGGATAAGGATAAATCGCTTCGCGGTTCCAGAGATGGTTTTGTAGAAACAATTGTATTTAATACGGCACTGATGCGAAGAAGGATCAGAGATCCACATCTGATTATGGAAATGACAGAAGCTGGTCAGAGTTCCAGAACGGACATAGCAGTCTGCTATATGTCAGACCGTGTAGATGAAGAACTCTTAAATAGTATAAAATCAAGGATTGAGAAACTTGAGGTAGATGACCTGAGAATGAATCAGCAGAGTCTTGCAGAAGCACTTTTCAAGAGAAAATGGTTCAATCCTTTCCCAAAGTTCAAATTTACAGAGAGACCGGATACGGCAGCAGCCTGTCTTTTGGAAGGAAAGGTTGTGATTCTGGTAGATAACGCGCCGTCGGCAATGATACTTCCAACGTCCATTTTGGATATGATAGAAGAGGCAAATGATTATTATTTTCCGACGTTGACCGGGATGTATCTGAAGATTTCCAGAACCCTGATCACAATTGCAACAGTGTTTTTTACACCATTGTATTTATTATATATGCAGAATCCGCAGTGGCTACCGGACGTTTTTTCATTTGTAATGGTGCGTGATCAGATCAATCTTCCATTGATCTGGCAGTTTCTTCTGCTTGAACTGTCAATTGACGGTTTACGGCTGGCTGCGATGAATACGCCAACGATGCTCAGTACTCCGTTGAGTGTGATCGCCGGTATTGTGATGGGAGAATTTTCGGTAGAATCCGGTTGGTTCAATTCAGAAGTAATGCTATATATGGCATTTGTGGCAGTGGCAAATTATACACAGCCGAATTTTGAACTTGGATATGCATTAAAATTTATGAGACTGATGCTTCTTGTACTGACTGCAGTATTTAATCTGTATGGATTTGTTGCGGGATGTATTTTGGTATTATGTTTCCTCGTGTTTAATAAAACACTTTCAGGAAGAAATTATCTAAATGTAAAACTTAACTGACAAAATCTTAATTTTGTTAAAATATCTTTGCTCTTTATTATAAAAGATGGTATGATATAGAAAATATTGCTTATCCGGGAAATACATGTCTGCTATATGGAAGGTAGTGGCGTTTCCGGAAGAAAGAGAGCAGGAGGTTATTGACATGAGAGAGTTCATTATTACCGTGAACAGTACTGTAGACTTACCGAAGGAATGGCTGGAAGAGAGACATGTTCCGGTTCTTCCGTTGAAATATACGATTGATGGAGAAACTTACACAGATATGTCAGGATTGACAGCAAAAGAGTTCTTTCAGAAATTAAGAGAAGGCCATATGTCTGTGACTTCTCAGATCAATCCGGAGGAAGCACGCGAGATGCTTGAACCGTTTGTGAAGGAAGGAAAAGATGTACTTCATCTTGGATTCTCTTCCGGATTAAGCGGAACATGCAATAGTATGCGAATCGCGGCGGAAGAACTGGCGGAGGATTATCCGGAAGCAAAGATTATCGTGATCGATACACTTTGCGCCTGCCTGGGAGAGGGCTTGCTTTTGTACTATGCTCTTAAGTTGAAAGAAGAAGGCAAGACGATTGATGAGATTGCAAAGTGGGCAGAAGAGAACAAGCTTCACGTTTGCCATAATGTTACGGTGGATGATCTGAATCATCTGCAGAGAGGTGGACGTATTTCCAAAGCGGCAGCAGTTTTGGGGACACTCGTGCAAGTGAAACCAATCATACATATGGATAACAATGGAAAACTTCAGGTGATTGCGAAAGAACGAGGTCGCAAGAAGTCTCTGAATAAAATTGTTGATATGGCAGTAGAACAGTCGAAAGGCTGGGAGAATGAGATCATAATGATCACGCACGGAGATTGCCTGAAAGATGCAGAGTATGTTGCCGGACGTGTCAGAGAGAAGATGGGAATAGAGAATATTCTGATCAATAATATCGGAACAGTGATCGGAAGTCATACAGGACCGGGTGTTGTTGCCGTATTCTGCATGGGAAATGAAAGATAAATTTCGAAAAAAATAAAAAAACAAAAGAAAATGCATTTAAAGTGTTGACAGGAAAGAGTGGATATGGTAAATTAGATGTTGCGTTAAGCAAAAAACAAAGTAGAGTATCCACTCTCACCGCAGCACAATTGAGTGACTGATGGTCCGATATCGATAATAAGGAGCTCCTGTTGGAGTTATTACATTTGTCGGGTGGATATGATATTCACTCGTTTTTTTGTGTTTTCGCGTAAGAACCTAAAGGAAATTCATTTGACGGAGGTATACGACAATTAGCGATTTAATGATTAACGAGCAGATCAGAGATAAAGAAGTAAGATTGATCAGCGCGGATGGGGAACAGTTAGGCATCATGTCATCCAGAGATGCAATGAAGCTTGCACAGGAAGCAGAGCTTGATCTGGTGAAGATTGCACCGGGAGCAAAGCCACCGGTATGTAAGATCATTGACTATGGCAAGTACAAATACGAGCAGACTCGTAAAGAGAAAGAAGCCAAGAAGAAACAGAAAACTGTTGAAATCAAAGAAGTGCGTTTATCACCGAACATTGATACGAATGACCTGAATACCAAAGTGAACAATGCTAAGAAGTTCATTTCCAAGGGAAATAAGGTTAAGGTGACACTGCGTTTCAGAGGTCGTGAGATGGCTCACGTACAGCAGAGCAAGCATATCCTTGATGATTTTGCAAAGCAGCTGGAAGATGTTGCTACAGTAGAAAAGGCAGCAAAACTGGAAGGCAGAAATATGAGTATGGTTTTAGCTGAAAAACGTTAAGACAATATGATCCGGGATGAAGATCCTGTAAGGCAGCACAATAAAGGAGGAAATTATCATGCCAAAAATCAAAACAAATAGAGCGGCAGCAAAGCGCTTCAAAGTAACAGGTACAGGAAAGCTGAAAAGAAATAAAGCTTACAAGAGCCATATCTTAACAAAGAAGTCTACAAAGA
>ENA-OZAH01000793-OZAH01000793.1-human-gut-metagenome-genome-assembly--contig:-NODE-793-length-11016-cov-16.684427_pt1 | contig 11016 bp, 7 predicted proteins | sample MGYA00243304_ERZ653505 | MGnify/ENA primary metagenome ERZ653505 (study PRJEB26926, sample SAMN06164925) | human gut metagenome | biome: ENVO:00009003; feature: ENVO:2100002; material: ENVO:00002003...
TTTGGTGTCAATACCTACACCTCACTCCCTCTCGCCTTGACCGCTAATCTTATCAATAGGTTTTTGCACCTTTTTCTCTCAAGTATAAGGGAGTGCCTTTTTGGTGTCAATACCTACACCTCACTCCCTCTCGCCTTGACCGCTAATCTTATCACTACAGTATTTTACCTTTTTCTTCGTACCGACAAACTAGAATTATTAGTTTATAGCGATACTAAAATCATCTTCTGTATATGTACTCATTGCATTTTTGAAAAAAGTAATATCGTCATCAGAAACACCCATTACATATATTTCTGTGCCATAATGAGCACTGCAAAATCTACGCTGTCCACTATCAACATTGATTGTGAAATATTTTGTCATTTTGTTGTATATGCTTTTGTCTTGTGGATTTTCTGATAATAGTTCTGTTAAAAATTCTTTTGTAACTATGCCTTTAATAGAACCAGATAACGTATATAGGGAAGCTGATAAAATTACAGATGAATTGATGAAAAGCTTCATTCGTCTTGAAATGCCAGATCAAAAGTACAAAAAAAAGAAAAATTATGAGAAATATCAGATATTTTCAAAGTGTAGCTACCTTGATGGGATATTAAATTTTAAGATAAATCCTGATATGACAGGTTATTTCCTAAACTTGAAAAAAGATTTCACACAACCGTTACTAAATGATTTCTTGAAAATGAAGTCTAATTATAGCATCGAAATATGGCATTTGATACAGAGAGAAATGAAGTCAATCAAACCAAATTCGACAGATATCATACAGTTTGACTTGTCTTTAGAAGAACTTAGAGCCGTCACTGGAACACAAGATAAATTAAAACAAATGGTTCATTTCAAAGATAAATGCTTTGATAAAGCTTTACGAGAAATTTATGATAATTGCGGTGTAAATATCACATATCAAAATATCAGAATAGGTCGTAAAATCGTTGGTTTCCGTTGCACTGCCGTATCTGTCGTGCATATAGACACCGATAATATTCCAGACGATGTAAAAGAACGTGCCAGACAGGGCATGGAACGAATCAAAAACAGCCAAAAAGGAGAAAAAATATAATATATGACTAAAATGGACAAAGAATACATCGAAAAAGAATACGAACAAGCTATTAAAGAATACAATGCAGCACTCACAGAAGATGATCTGGATACTGCCAGACGTACGATGAAACGATTAGAAGCTATCGCAATGCAAGACTATGGATTTGACTATGCTGACGAATTAGCAATGAAAAAAGAAGATTGCAAGAAATAAGTCTTGCCCCCCCCCCAAATACATGATATACTGATGGATATATTGGCTCCTTATGGATAGCCAATAACGACGGGCTATCCATATGCCCGTCATCCCCTTATTAAGAATCAAGTTTACACCATGTATCAGAAAGCCCAGGATAAAGTTGTCCTGGGCTTTTGTCATCATTGAAAAGAGAAATATGACTGGCAAGATACGCATTTTGTAATACATCTGGAAGTGAGTTCCAAACGTATTACAAAAAATCTTGTCTGTATGTTTCATTGTGCCATTGAGGGGAAATGGCTTATTGTGGCAGAACTGCCACTGTGATATAATTTACAGCGTTGTCGCACCCAATCTGGCAACAGAAAGGGGGTGTCTACATGTCAGAAATCATATCTTTTCTTGTGTCCGTACTGGCAAGTGTAGTTGGCTACTACATCTGCAAATGGTTAGACGGAGACGACAGCGACAACTAACCTAACGGAAGCTCAACCGTCCAAAATGAGAAGAACCCCCAGTAGTGGCTGCTACTGGGGGTTCTTTTGTGTCTACATGACACATCATATCTTTTCTTAGCTACTGTCATTATAACATATGCCAGAAGCCCTTTCAAGCATTCCCTACTTTCACTATTTGTATACTGTTGGCTTCGATTTTCTACTTTTTTTTGAAGCTATTTTAGAGGGTATGGGATACTTCCCATGATTTTACTTTCTTACGAAAAAACGTGACTAGAAACAACCTCAAACCCTCGTGTTTTCTAAGTTTGTGGCTATCTCCGACATGTCGTTTGTTATTTTCGCACGTGCTAACGTCTTTTGAATCCGAAAAATGACTTTTTCTCGTTCTGCAGAACAGAAATTTCTCTCTCCAATAGCTCGATTTTTTCCCCTTGCTCTTTTACCTGTCTTGTCAATCTATCTACTTGTGTATCTTCTCCGAACAGTTTTTCCAAACTGATAAGACTATTATCTTCTTTCTGCTGTTCCGCTTGCTTATGATCAAAAGATTCTTCCAGTTCTTCAACCAATGCTCTAATCTCATCTATCTCTTTTGCCAGTATTTCTTGATTTTCGTACAGTGTTTTTAAAGACTTAGTAATAATCTCATCAAATCTTTCTTTGTTCAGTGGTTTTTTCTGCTTTTTCTGTACTTCTGGATACTTCTTCAGCAGAATTTTGACCGCTTTTTCATCAAGCCATAACTGTTTTTCTCTCCGTTCGACATGATTTTTAAAGATTTTTTCGTTCCTACGAATGTATGTAGCCACCGTATCGGGCTTTTGAGCCGTTTTTGTTGCGAAGTCATATAAAAACACGTTCTACCTCCTAAAATGTCTTAAAATCGATTCTGAGGGCTGTCAAGGGCATCTCTGATGCTTGTCTTGACCCTTGACAGTACCGACAGCTTTATTATATCAAAATTGGATTTTCCGGAACGACAAAGTTCAGCTTTAGTCGTTCTGGTTGTCTAAAAAATCATTTGACGTTTTACCAGTATGTAAATTTTGATGGGTGACAAATTCCAACTGGGTCTTTTAGTGGAGATTAAAAAAACACGTTTTGTTAGTCAAATAATTTATCAAACAAGGGTCAAAAACTATGTTTTTTTGAATTAAAAAATTTTTTTTCAATGATTTTTTTTGAATTTATTGTCGTCTGATGAATTTGCCTATAAATAAATAAATAATTATAAACGTTATTATCGTTTAACGTTTAGGGAGATAAAAAAGTACGGTTTTATGCGGGTTTGCGGATTTTTAAAAACACCTTTTTACAGTTTAAAAACACCTTTTCCCCATAATAAAAACACCTTTTTACATGTCGCCGACATGTCGTTTGAACTGTAAAAAGGTGTTTTTTAACCATTGAAAACACCTTTTTACAACAAAATACATTTTATATAAACACGAAATATATCGAAAAAGGTGTTTGACTATGATAAGATGTTTTTGAAAGGCGGTAAACTATATGGAGCAAAAGAAAAATACAGATACACGAAAGACTGTAAGAACAGTAACATCAAATGATTTTATAACAGCAATGGGAATTGAAGAAATGACACTGAAAGCAAGGAAATTATTATATATTGCAATATCCCAGTGCAAGAAGAATGACCAAGAATTTTTTGAATATCAGATAAATGCTAAAGATTTTGCTAAATTGATGGACGTGAATTACCCCTCCCATGCGGTACAGTAGTTCCTATGGAAGTGGCTTCTAACAGTCGTGACAGTTACCCATTTCTGACCAAAAGATTGGCTGTCCGTACCAATCAAGGCATATTCACTTATGCCGCTATCCCTTTGACGGGAATACCTTTCGGATTCAGTTTGTGGAATCCATACACATCAGGAGCAGAAAGAAACGTATAATCTCTGGTATCTTTCCAGATATCAGGGATCGCTTTCCGCATGATATTTGCTGCTGCATGACAATCCGCATTTAAGATCATTCCGTTAGAGCAACGGTATAAACCACGTTTGATCCTCTTTCCAGAAAACGAAGCATCCTTATCATCGACACCATAGGTTGGGATCCTGTCATTTGCGATCAGATCCGCTTTGGAAGTATAACTTTCTTCCTGCTCTATGATTCTGATGCCGGCATTCAGAGCTTTATATGTGATCATTGTCCGCAGGAGAGTGATCGGCATGGAGACAAAATTCTGGTTGTTGATCTTATTCATATTGGATCTCTGCTTCCAGAGCAGATTCACACCAAGGATCAGTGTTCCACACTGGTGTTCCATACAGAAGTCAATGATACTACGACTGATCTTGTGGCACTGGTCCTTCACAAAATTGGCATAATGGAAAGAAAGGTCTCTTAACCGCTTGGAAACAGCGTGTTTCTTTTCATGACCTTTTGTGATGATGGAGACATACTTTGCTCTCTGTTTATGGAACCATTGGATCTTGGATAAGACAGCTCCGCCTTTGTATATTGCGGATGAGTGATCATCACATACGATCGCTGCGAAGTTATCTGTTCCAAGATCAATGGCACATACATGAGATCCGGAAGGATCAAATGCAACATCTGGTTCTTCCAGTGTCAGACAGAGTAAAAAACGACCATAATACGGTTTGATCTTGACTTCTTTTAATACAGGATCCGAAGAAAGATTTGAAAAGTACAAGCGTTGCTTTTGCAAAGGCAGTTTTAAGGACATCCCGATATCGTCCCGATACAAGACAGCATCCTGATTTGTGATGATCACAGTCGTCAGGTCACTTTTCTTATAGCGAGGCATCTTAGGCTTACCCAGATACTTTTCTGGATGCTTTTTATATTCTCTTAAAGAAGCAAGCCAGTTTTTGAAATCTGTGACTGACTGTTTGACCATCTGCTGTGCTGTCTGTCTTGGAAGTCCGGAAAAGAAATCTGCATTCTCTGTGACACGCATCATCTTTTCAAGGTGTGTATAAGAGATCACTCTGCGGACGTGCATGTTTGGATAAGATCGTTGTAATAACGCAACTTCTTGAAAGACTTCGACTTCGTTCTCTGTCCGATGTTCTTTGTCATAACCGGTAAAGATATTCCGCACACGAAAAAGAGCTGCATTGTACAACAGCTTGGACTTTCTGCACAGATCGTCAAAATATGGATATAACAGATCATCCGAAGAAATGATTCTTTGTGTCACACGGTATGCCATATGGTTGTCTCCTTTCTGATATGTTGAAAATATCGTACTTTTATAGTATAATTATACCAAACATATGTTCAGCTGTAAAGGAGATACATCATGCGAAAGAAAGATAATACAGATTATTATATAAACCGGCATAGTTGCTTTTTATTGCAATACCATATCGTGTTTGTTACAAAATACAGACATCCAGTCTTAACAGGCAAAGTAAAAGATGTTGTTTATGAACGTATCCACTATGTAGCAGATCAAAGAGGGTTTCACATCCTAGAGATCAATGGCGAATCGGATCATGTCCATATCCTGATGGAAGCTGATACAACAACTTCACCGGCGGAACTTGCAAATGTTTTAAAAACACAAACAGCACGAAAAGCACGAAAGTTGTATGGCGAAACCATTTTAAAAAAATATTACTGGAAACCTTATTTTTGGTCGGATAGTTATTTTATTTCATCTGTTAGTGAAAACAGTCTGCACACAATAAAACAGTATATTCGGAATCAGGGGAAACGTTAATGTGTCCGTCAGGACGCATTCACCCACGCCCATATTAAAATATGGACGTGGTACTCTGCTTAGATTTTATAGAAAAAAGCCCCTCCAGATCTTAATGTCTGAAGAGACTTTAAAAGCAGATGTCTCCAAATACGCAACCGTTCCATAAGCCACCATGTATCAAAACTTCATGAAAAAAGGATTTAAAAACCACTCTCTCAAATGGTCTATTTGCATATTGTCGACACAATTAGTAGTATATACTTTTATATTTATGTTTTCTACCCTTTCAACATAGTTTTTTTTACAATTTTTACAATTTTGTCAAAAAACATATGAAATCTATTTGTTTACATCTAAATATTGTTTAAATTGTATAGTAACCAGGAATTGATCTCCGTCTATTCTTATCGAAAACTCTCCTCCACAATTCTTTGTAAAACTGTCTGCGATGGAAAGTCCTAATCCGTTTCCTTCGCTGGTACGTGATTTTTCCGCTCTGGCAAACCGTTCCATAATCTCTTCTTCTGTAAAATTCATCTCATAGGATGCTGTGTTTATAACTTCTAATTTTATATTTTGATCTGCTTCGGTGATCCTTAGGAAGATCCTGGTTCCTTTCAGGGAGTATTTTAAGGCATTTTCTATGACATTTTGTACCACTCGGTACATGCGGCTGCTGTCTCCGATAAATCTTGTGTGTGTAGCTTCGCACTGATATCTGATCGCAAATCCAGATTCTTCTATCTGATCTGCCATATCCCCCAGTGTCTGTTCTACCAGACGTTTCATATCCATTTCTTCCAGATCCACTTTCGCATCTCCACTTGTTGCCTTCGCAAGTTCAAACAGGTCAGAAATGATGGCTTTTAAGCGTTCAGTCTTGTTGATCAGGATGGTTACATAATCTCTTGATTCTGCAGATAATGTTTGATCTCTGCTTAAGAGATCGACGTATCCGATGATAGAAGTCAGCGGTGTCTTCAGATCATGTGATACATTTGTGATCAGATCGATCTTCATTCTCTCGCCCTTCATCTGTGTTTCTAATGCTTTTTCCATTCCCTGCCCGATATTGGTCAGTTTCTGACTGTATTCATAATACGCAGATTCTTTTGAAATATCGGTCGTTGCTGTCAGTTCTCCATTGGAAATACGTTCGATCTGATCGACCAGCATGCTTAAATCTCTCTGTTCTTTTGCATATTGGTCTGAATATCTTGAAAAATATCTAATAAGAAAAACAAAGATGACTGCTGCTATAAACAAGAGTGGGGATGGGATATTCATTCCACTCATTCCCATGATGATACAAGCAAGTGTACCGACAGTTAAAATATATCGTAAGACCCTGTACTGTCTGATCCTGTCTCTTGCATGTTTTTCTGCAAATGACATCGCTTCATCTTCCAGCTTTCTTCTTGTCTTTGCCTGACGGCTCCATTTTCGAATATATCCCAGACAAAATGTTGAATCGAGAAGATTCTTCTGGCGAATCCTCCATACCGTAGTCTGAATACATACGGCAAATGCCATGATAAAAAATGGGACTGAGATATAACTCAGCGTCATGATCATCTCGATCGTTGAACCTGTGATCCCGCCCTGTGTATATTCTATCGTATATTCCCAGATTGCAAAGCATAATGCGATCGCCAGTCCAAGCAGCGTAGTTGCTGTCACTAGTATGATCTCCCACCAGAGCCTGTCAAGCCCTCTAAAAAATCTGGTTCGCTTTTCCTGAAGTGCAAATAAGATGCACAGCAGGATCGTTCCGATTACTTCAATGATCGAAACAACGATGATCGTTTTGATTCCCGTCGTGATCTGTTTTGTTGATCCTTTTCGGAAATTTTCAATCTCTGTTAGTGCTTTTTTTGTCAAAGAAATCTCAATGTCTGCATTTTCCAGACGCTGATTCTTCTCATCATTGATCAGAAGCTGTTCCGGGAATATATCCTGCAGTGTATAATTATCCCCATAGAATTCATAGTATTCTGTCTGATCCGCATTGTACTCATCGTATTCGTCATACGGATCCCATCCTTTGAAACTTCCGTCTTTGTTTAGTTTCTCTGTCTTGCCTCTTTCTATATGAAAATGTTCAATCCTGCCCCCAGTATAGTTCGCATTTTCTGTTCCATATGTTGATGTTGTCGTTACCATCTTTTTATCATATGGTTTGACCTTCATCGTTACTTTCACAAATGATTCTTTTTTTATCTTATTCAGTAAACTTTCTGACACATGATTTGCCTGTGTATAATAGACTTTATCACCTTCTTGATCCGCCCATTTATCAAACAGTGACATCTGTGTGTTTTTGATATAGTCTGATTGATCCTGTTCATCCAGACTGAAGCTGTTATCTCCTGTCACTGCCATGTTATTGATCGTATCGAGTCCATATATCCCTGACAGGGTCATAGCGATCATCACAAGTGTGATCAATACTTTGTTAGTCCATTTTCTCGATCTTGTATCCAATTCCCCACACCACCTTTAAATATCTTGGATTTTTTGCATCTATTTCTATTTTCTCGCGGATACGACGGATGTGAACCATAACGGTATTCTCTGTTGCATAGGCTTCTTCGTTCCATACGCGTTCGTAGATCTCATCTGCTGAAAATACTCTGCCCAGATTGTTCATCAGGAGACTTACGATCTTGTATTCGGTTGCAGTCAGTTTCACTGGCTCTCCGTCTACCATCATCCTTTTTCCTTTCATGTCAAGGATCAGTCCGCCATTGATGATCTGTTCCTTATTGTTTTCTGCGGCGTTCATTCCTCCAAACTGCATGTATCTTCGCAGCTGGGATTTCACTCTCGCTACTAGTTCATCTGGGCGGAATGGTTTGCTGATATAGTCGTCGGCTCCCATAGATAGTCCCAGGATCTTATCGCTTTCTTCTGTCTTGGCTGAAAGAATGATGATCGGGATGTTCTTGCTTTCCCTGATCTTCATCGTTTCATATATTCCGTCCATCTTCGGCATCATAACGTCTATGATCAGAAGCTGGACTTCTTGTTCCATCAGGATATCCATGGCTTCCAGACCATCATATGCCGTTATGATTTCATAGTCTTCCATTTCCAGACGTTTCTTGATCGCTCCTACGATCTCTTTGTCGTCATCAACGACTAGGATCTTTGGCTGGTTCATACTTTTCCTCCTCGTATCTTTGATGGTTTTAGTGTATCAGGTGGTTCTTTCGTTTCTGCGGATATAATTCTTACGAATTTCTTAATATGATGTAAGTGTCAAAAGTACAAATTGCGTTTGTGCTTGCACAAATAAGCAATTTGTACTTTTGACACTCTCATCTTAATATGACTTCCTTAATTATAGTAACTTCCAGAATAATTATCAATATCCTGTCCAGTGACCGTAGGAGCACACCTGCATTTAATGAATGACAAGATATTGATAATTATTCTCATTTGTAGTTATTGTTCACTAACCTTTCGTGTGGTATCATATCTTTCATCAGTTAGAGTTTTCTAACTACGTACACGCTATTATTTTATATTACAGAAAACGGAGGAAAAACTATATGCGTAAAAGATTAATCGGGAAAGCCTTTGCTATCGCTATGAGTGGTGCAATGGTTTTAACTGCGACTCCTGTGACAGCGAATATCTTTAATGTTGCTCACATTGTTAAGGCTGCTGATGATGCACAGCAGGATGAATGGACATATTGCTATGTTGGTCTTACTTGGGCTGAGTATTGGGCGAATGAAGGTGTTTATAATGCTAATGATACTTCAAGCTCTGATGTAGAAGACTCTCATTATGAAAAAGATAAAGGTGGATATGACGTCGTTACTCGTGCAACTACAAATCACGGACTTCACAGAGGAAGTTTCCAAGGAAATGCAGTCATTAAAGCAAAAGCTTCTGATGATACCACAAAAGAATTTTCTGTTTCTCACTGGAGTAAAGATGGTAAAAAATTCTATCAATCATCCACAGATGCTACAGGTGTAAGCTATGCTAAGGGAACTATTACTGATACTGATGGTACGCAATATAAATTAACTTCTTATGAAGTAAAAGGTACAAAATATGTTCCTGTTAAAGTAAAAACTACAGATTTAGATGCATTAAAAGCAAACCACACTGTTGTTGAAAATGGTGGAACTCTTGTTGGTGGTTATGGTGAAAACCAATTAAAATCTTACCAAAAAACTGCAAATGTTACAGCTAACACTTACGGTTTAAAAACTGCTACAAAACAGGAAGATGGTTCATTTATTTTTTCTGCAAGAAGTAACGAAGGAACAGAATCCGGTGTTAAAGATGAGGCATTAAAAGAAGCAACCGGTGTGACTCCAAACTTACGTTCTGGAGACGCTGTTGGTTCTTATGGTGAGACTTTACGTCTCGACCTAAATGGAGATTACGGTGATCTTGGTGCTAATCTTCAGTCTGTAAAATGGACTTTCTATGGAGATGACAGTACTTATACAACTCCAGTAAAAACTTATGGTACAAAATTTGCTGCTGATAACTGGATGCATAAATCAATGGGAATTCAGCTTGGTTTAACAGAATCTGCTCGTTTTGATCTTTCTGGAGATGAAGCAGTAGGATACTGGAGTGTTACTGTTTCCGCTTTAGGTTATAAAGATTATACATATAAATTCCATGCAGACAAAGAAAACATCGCTCAGCACGTTGTAATTGCTTCTGATAGTGATGAAGTAAAAGCTTTACAATCTACAATAAAAACTGCTGATTCTTATCTTGAAAAAGAAACTGAATACTGTGCTAAGCCATATTCTGATTTTAAAACAGAATATAAAGAAGCTCAGGATGCTTTAAAACATGACACATTATATAAAGCTAATATCCTTGAAGCAAATACTCACCTTTCCAATGCTATTGAATCATTAACAAAACCTGAATATAAAGAAGTTGTAAAAGCTGCAACTTTAGAAAAAGATGGTTCCATTGATGATACATGTGTAAATTGCGGTGATGTTAGAAAATCTACTCCAATCGCTAAAATTGCATCTATCGATTTAGATAAAACTTCTTTCACAGAAAATGGACAGGCTCAGAAACCTTCTGTTACTGTAAAAGATAGTACTGGTGCTGTAATTTCTGCTGATAATTATACAGTTTCTTATTCTGACGCTAACAGCACAAAAGCTGGAACTTACAAAGTAACAGTTAAATTTAATGGAAAGAAATATGCTGGTACAAAAGAATTATCTTATACAATTTCAGCTAAACCAGCAGCTACAACTACTGTAACAAACGCAGCAACTGTGAAAGCTCCTGCGAAGACAACTGTGAAATTAAGCAAAGCTAAGAAGACTTCTATCAAAGTATCTTGGAAGAAAGTTTCCGGAGTTGCTGCTTACCAGATTCAGTACAGCACATCTAAGAACTTTAAGAAAGCAAAAACAGTCAAAGTTTCTGCGAAATCTGCTTCTAAAGTCTTAAAGAAGCTGAAAAAGAATAAAAAATATTATGTAAGAGTTCGAAGCTACAAAGTAACAAAAGTAAACAACAAATCTAAGAATGTTTACTCTGCTTGGTCTGCTAAAAAAGCTTTAAAAACTAAAAAGACTGTCTCTTATACACATCTGACGCTG
>ENA-OZAH01000797-OZAH01000797.1-human-gut-metagenome-genome-assembly--contig:-NODE-797-length-10989-cov-4.193067_pt1 | contig 10989 bp, 7 predicted proteins | sample MGYA00243304_ERZ653505 | MGnify/ENA primary metagenome ERZ653505 (study PRJEB26926, sample SAMN06164925) | human gut metagenome | biome: ENVO:00009003; feature: ENVO:2100002; material: ENVO:00002003...
GGTCTCGTGGGCTCGGAGATGTGTATAAGAGACAGGATTACCGTAGTACTGCTCTTTCCACGCTTTCTGAACCCGTGGCATACCACACATTTTTACCAGTTCTTCATGAAATTCATTATCACATTCAAATACCTGGTCAAATTCCTCTGCCGTCAGATTTTTCATACGTTTCAGAATCTCTTTCAGATGCTGCATGGACTTCTCCGGGATCTTTCCCTGTAAAAATCTGACACTGACTACCTCATAATTGGTTCTCAGCAGATATACTTCGTAGGAGTCCTGAAAAGAAAGTTCTTTCACAGAACATCCTACATTTCTCGCATACACAATGATGCCTTCGTTTTCCAGCTGTCGGAGTGCCTCGCGGATCGGCCCCCGGCTTGTATGAAATTCTTTCGCCAGTTCCAGCTCCACAATACGCTGTCCGGGCTTGATCTCATGGTTAAAGATCTTACTGCGGATGGCATCCACAATACTTTCTCTTAACGTCTGATACAATAATGCACCCATAAAATGTTCCTACTCTTTCCCACTGCTACATCTGGTGTGCGAACTGTGATATGATATTTTTTATAATTGCTGCAGACTTATCCATGCCTTCTGCAGTAATGTGCTCATACGCACCATGGAAGCCATAACCACCTGTTCCAAGGTTCGGACACGGAAGTCCGACAAAACTGAGACGTGCACCGTCTGTACCGCCGCGGATCGGTGCGATATCCGGCTCCACATCAGCATCTTTGCATGCCTGAACTGCAAAATCGATCAGCTGCATACAAGGCTCGATCATCTCACGCATGTTGCGGTAAGAATCTTCCAGTTTCAGTTCTACGGTTCCCTCTCCATATTTTGCATTTATTTTTGCAGTAATCTCCTGCATCAAAGCTTTACGTGCTTCGTATTTTTCTGCATCAAACTCACGGATCAGATAGCTCATGGTCGTCTCTTCCACACTTCCGTTCATTTCCATCAGGTGGAAAAATCCTTCATAACCTTCCGTGTGCTCCGGTGCTTCCTGCTCCGGCAGCATACCCTGTAACTCCATGGCAATTTTCATGGAATTAACCATAATATCCTTTGCCTCGCCCGGATGTACATTGACACCATGAATGACAAACTCCGCAGAAGCTGCATTAAAGTTTTCAAACTGGATTTCTCCTTCCGGACCACCGTCTACCGTATAGGCATACGGTGCACCAAATCGTTCCAGATCCATGTGGCAGGCGCCACTTCCTACTTCCTCATCTGTTGTAAAAGCAAGGCACACGTTTCCATGCGGAATATCACCTTTTAATAACTCCTCGGCAACCGTCATGATCTCAGCAATACCTGCTTTGTCGTCTGCGCCAAGTAATGTGGTTCCGTCTGTGGTGATCAATGTTTTCCCTGTCATATTTTTTAATGAAGGAAAATCTTTTACCGTCAATGTTCTGCCGGAAGTGCCCAGAACCACATCTTTTCCGTCATAATTTTCAATAATCTGCGGATTCACATTCTCTCCACTGTAATCCGGTGCGGTATCCATATGTGCAAGGAAGCCGATGGCAGTACAATTCTCATAACCCGGAGTCGCCGGAATATGACCGTATACATATCCGTACTCGTCCATCATGGCATCTTCAATACCCATGCCTTTCATTTCTTCCACCAACTGCTTTGCCAGATCAAACTGACGTGCCGTAGTCGGAGAAGTGGTACTCTCCTCATCGCTCGTCGTCCAGACTTTTACATAATTTAATAATCTTTCATAAGCTCGCATACTGAATCCTCCTAAAGCAAATGCTCCTATGTATTTATATGTTTTTATAAAATTCCATTGAAAAAAACATGATCCCGTTGCTCATATGCTTTTCACTAAAATTTTACCATTCCATTTATTTCAAAAAAAGGAATCCTGCAAGCAGGATTCCTTTTCATGTCATTTACTACTTAGACTGTGTACAATATCCAAAGAAGAAGTATCCCAGTGGTGTGTAGTACATGCCTTCGATTCCATCACGCAGCATATATTTCTGTGTATAGAAGTACAGCGGATCAACTACGTAATCCTGACCTACTAAGATGTCCTCTGCCTGATGTAACAGTTTCATACGTGCAGCAGGATCAGATTCAGCTTTTGCCTGGTTGATCAGGTTATCGTAATCCGGGTTAGAGTACTGAGCGTCGTTATTTCCGCCGCCTGTTACCCACATATCAAGGAAGGAAACCGGATCATTGTAATCAGAAATCCATCCGTTACGTGCGATAGAGTAATCACCGTTTTTACGTGTCTGAAGGAAAGATGCCCATTCCTGGTTGTTCAGTGTAACAGTTACGCCAAGTTCCTGCTCCCACATATTCTGAAGTGCTTCAGCAACTGCTTTATGAGCATCACTTGTGTTGTACAGATATTCTACAACCGGGAATCCCTCACCGTTCGGGTAACCAGCCTCTGCAAGGAGCTGTCTTGCTTTCTCGCAGTTTGCTTCGTAAGCATCCTTAGTCGGATCATAGTAATCGCCACCAACTTTACGGAAGTCAGATCCTTCCTCAGCATCAGAGATACCGCTTGGTACATATGCACTAGCCTCAACCTGTCCGGACTGAGTTACTTTATCAACAATGTAGTTACGGTCAACAGCCAGTGTGAATGCCTCACGTACTTTCGGATTGTCGAACGGAGCTTTCTGTGTCTGGAAACATACATAATATGTTCCAAGGTAGTCTACGATCTTCATATCGCCGGAAGCGATCAGGTTCGGAAGTTCTGCCTGCGGAGCTTCCTGGATGTAATCAAGCTCGCCGGATTTGAAACCGGAAAGCATAGCGTTTGTATCATCCATCAGTTTGAAAGTCAGAGTATCCGGTCCAAGATTTGCATAATCATAGTAGTTCTCATTTTTAGCCATTACGATCTGTGAGTTATGTGTCCACTCTGTCAGTTTGTAAGGACCATTGGAGATGTATGTAGAAGGATCAAATGTCCACTGATCTCCATTTGCCTCGATGATGTCCTGACGTACAGGCATCATAGCCGGGAATGCACACAGCTCTTCAAAATATGGAAGATCTGTTGTTAAAGTTACTTCAAATGTCTTGTCATCAACTGCTTTTACAGCTAACTCAGAAGGATCTTTCTCACCAGCCATAATCTCATTTGCATTTACAACACAATCAAGCATGTAGTTGTAATCTGCTGCTGTAGCCGGGTTAACCAGACGTTTCCAAGCATACTCAAAGTCGCCTGCTGTAACGTCTTTTCCGTCAGACCATTTGATGCCATCACGAAGGTGGAAGGTGTATGTTACAGTTCCATCATCATTTGCTGTTTTGTCATAGCTCTCAGCCTGACCGTAAGTAAGTTTTGCACTATCGCATGTTCCGTCAGAACCTTCAACTTCCTCACCTGTGCTCTCCCATTTCATCAGACCTTCGAATAAATGGTTTGCCATGACAGCTCCATCCACGGAGGAGTTCAGGGCCGGATCCATTGTCATCGGCTCAGATGCGAAGTTTACAGTGAGGTTGAAATCACCGTCTTTGGAAGCTGTCTTCTCTGCTTCTGCAGATGTGTTGTTTTTGTTGTCGTTAGCTGCGCTGTTGTCGCTTCCACAGCCCGCAAGCATGGAAAAAGCGAAAGCTGCAACTAATACAACTGATACCAATCTCTTTTTCATAGTACTCTCCTTTATAAATTTATTGATAAAACAGGACTACCCTGCATTACCCAATTTCAATTGCTCCCACCAAAAAGTGAGAGCTGTCTCAAACAAGACAACGGCAGTATTCTACTGCTCTAACAGATGGCAGGCCACCCAGTGGCCCTTCTCATATTCCTTGAATTTCGGAACGCATTCTTTACATTTATCCATTGCATATGGACAACGTGTATGGAAACGGCATCCGCTTGGCGGATTCATCGGAGACGGAATATCTCCCTCCAGAACGATACGCTGTCTGCTTCTGCTCACCTCCGGATCCGGAACAGGTACTGCGGAAAGCAGTGTTTGTGTATACGGATGCAGTGGATGGCGGTTCAGCTCATAGCTCTCAGCCAGCTCTACCATAGTTCCAAGATACATTACGCCGATACGGTGTGAAATATGACGAACAACGGAAAGATCATGTGCGATGAACAGATAGGTCAGTCCCATCTCATGCTGCATGTCTTCGAGCATGTTGACTACCTGTGACTGGATAGAAACATCCAGTGCGGAGATCGGTTCGTCACAGACGATGAATTCCGGATTGACTGCCAGCGCACGGGCAATACCGACACGCTGCTGCTGTCCACCGGAGAACTCGTGCGGATACCGGTTTGCATGCTCTGTGTTCAGTCCCACATGACCAAGCAGTTCCTTGATTCGGTCTGTTCTGTCCTGTTTACTCTTATATAATTTGTGAATATCCAATGCTTCACCGATGATCTCACCAACTGTCATACGTGGATCCAGGCTGGCTGACGGATCCTGGAAGATGATCTGCATCTTCCGGCGGTAAGGAAGCATATTCACCTGTTTTGCTTTCGGAACTTTCACCTGGCGCAGAATACCATTTTCATCTTTCTGCCACGGGTCTTTTCCTTCAAAAATAGTTTTGCCGTCATAGATGATCTTTCCGGAAGTCGGATTGTACAGCTGTAATACCGTGCGTCCGAAGGTCGTCTTACCACAACCGGACTCTCCTACCAGACCAAGGGTTTCTCCTCTTTTAATCTCAATGGAGATATCCTCCACAGCCTGTACACCCGGCCCTTTCACACCTTTGATTGGGAAATATTTTTTCAGGTGTTCAACCTGAACGAGGGTATCATTTTTCTCACTCATGGCTGCCTGCCTCCGTTTTTTCATTATTTTTCTCTGCTGCTTTCTGTGCTTTCATCTGTTCCTGTACACACAGCCAGCATGCGGCACGGTGATTATCCCCAAGTTCCACATACGGCGGCATCTTCTGCAGACAGATCTTCATGGCACTTTCACAACGCGGTGCAAACGGACATCCCTCCGGTGGATTCAGCATATCAACCGGTGTTCCTTCGATTGGGATCAGACGTTCGTAACTTTCCGCATCCACACGGGGCATGGAGCGAAGAAGTCCTCTGGTATAGGGGTGACCCGGTGCATAGAAGATATCATCTACCGGTCCCTGCTCCACCATCTTACCTGCATACATAACCGATACCTTGTCACAGATTTCAGCCACAACACCCAGGTTATGTGTGATGAAAATAATACCCATCTGATTGGTCTTCTGAAGTTTCTTCATCAGTTCCAGAATCTGTGCCTGAATGGTCACGTCAAGGGCAGTTGTCGGTTCATCTGCGATCAGAAGTTTCGGATGACAGATCAGACCCATAGCGATCATGACACGCTGACGCATACCACCGGAAAGTTCGTGAGGATACTGTTTCATACGTTTTTCCACGTTATTGATTCCTACTTCCTCAAGCATCTCCATCGCACGTTTCTGTGCTTCTTCTTTACTGATATTTTTATCATGGGCTTTCAGTGCCTCCACCAGCTGATTACCGATGGTGTATACCGGATTCAGACAGGTCATCGGGTTCTGGAAGATCATGGCTACTTCATTTCCACGGAAGTTTACCATCTCCGCCGGTGTCTTCGCCAAGACATCCTGGCCCTCGAAGGTGATAGAACCACCGATTACTTTTCCTGGATTCTGTAACAGGCCGATGATCGAATATGCTTCCACACTCTTTCCGGATCCGGACTCTCCTACAACACCCATAACTTCATTATAATTCACATCGTAACTGATGCCGTTTACTGCTTTTACTTCTCCTGCCGGAGTGAAGAAAGAGACCTGGAGATCTCTGACTTCCAACAGCTTGTCAGCTTTTTTATTCTGTTCCATTGTGTCTCTCCCTTTCTTATTTTTTCAGCTTCGGATCTAATGCATCACGAAGACCGTCACCAAACAGATTCAGGGACAGGATCATAACACTCAGGATCACTGCCGGGATGAACAGTCGGTACGGATAGGTTTTCAGTCCGCTCAGTGCTTCGGAACACATGGATCCCAGACTGGTCAGCGGTGCAGATACACCCACACCCAGAAAAGATAAGAAAGATTCCAGGAAGATTGCTGACGGAATCTGCAGGAATGTTGTAGTAACAATCTGTCCGATACAGTTCGGAAGCAGATGCTTACTGATGATACGTCCGCCCTTTGCACCCAGTGCTCTCGCTGCTGTTACATATTCCTGCTGTTTTAACTGCAGGATCTGTCCACGGATGATACGGCTCATAGTTACCCAGTACAGAAGACCAAAAGCGATAAACATGGAGATCAGGTTCGGTCCAAGGAGTGTTACCAGTTTCTGGAACACGCCGTCTCCGGAGTTCTGGAACTGTTCCAGTGCCGGTTTTAAGGTTGCGGATAACAGCAGGATGATCAGCATCTCCGGGATGGAGTAGATAATCTCTACGATTCGCTGCATCACGTTGTCCACCATGCCGCCACAGTAACCGGATATGGAACCGTACAGTGCACCGATGATCAGTACCAGAATCGCCGCACAGATACCTACGATGATGGATACACGGGAACCAACCATAACGCGGACCATGATATCACGACCCTGATCATCCGTACCGAACACATGCGGGAATACCTTTTCTCCTGCTGCCTTGCGCTCCAGTTCTTTGTTGGAGTATCCGAATATGCTGTGTTTGATACCCAGTACTTTGGCAGCTTCTTCTTCTGTCACTGCCTCTTCGTCAGCAGACTGCTGAGATACGGTTGCTTTCGCACGGATCTTTGCTTCATCTACACGGCTTAAGGTCTCACCTTTGGCTTCTGCTTCCTGCCGTGCCTGTTCTACCGCTTCGTCCGGTGTCAGGTTTCCTGCACCGTTATGTTCTTCCATGTATGCATTGATCTTATCCTGATCCTCCAGGCTGTAGTGCCATGGATGTAAAGATTCGGAACCACGGATCTGCTGTTTGTAAGTATAAGGAACGACAGACGGTCCCACGAAAGCAAAAACAGAAAGCAGGATGATGATCACCAGTGCCACCATCGCAACCGTGTTTTTACGAAGACGTCTCCATGCATCCTTCCAGTAAGATACGCTTCTGCGGTCCTGAATAAAGTTTTCTTTTTCCTCTGATGTTGCCGGATCAAATGCATCTGCCGGCAGATCGTTCCACTGCAGAATATCCTCGATATTTGGCTGAAGTGAGCCCGGTTTGTTAAATCTTTTCTTATCGGACATAACCTTAATTTCCTCCCTTCACCAGATTAATTCGCGGATCTACCAGTTTGTAACACAGGTCTACCACCAGGTTCATGATAATGATAAATGCTGCCAGGAAAATGGTAGTTCCCATGATCAGCGGATAATCTCGGTTCTGGATCGCCTGTACAAAATAACGTCCCAGTCCCGGAATAGAAAATACAGTCTCTACGACAAGACCACCACACAGGGTAAATGCAATCTGCGGTCCCAGGTAAGTAATAACCGGAATCAACGCATTACGAAGTGCATGTTTGAAAATGATCTTGTTGTTTTTCAGTCCCTTTGCTCTGGCTGTCTTGATGTATTCCTGATTAATAGAATCCAACATGGCAGTTCTTGTCTGTCTGGACAGATAACACATCGGATAGAAGCCTAACGCTGCACAGGGCAGTACATAACTTGCCGGTGTTCCGTCAAAAAGTGCCGGAAATACTTTCACTCCTTCGATACCGCCACAGAGTGTATGTAACAGTAAGGTTGCCACTACAAATCCCGGCATGGAGATACCGATGGTACACAGCACACGCAGAAAGCTGTCCACCCAGGTTCCTCTCTTAAAAGCTGCGAGACATCCCAGCGGAACACCCACGATCACCGCCCACAACAGAGCAAGGCTGCCGACTTTTGCGGAAACCGGAAACATCTCTTTGATGATTTCGATAACCGGACGGTTTTTCTGCATCTTAATGGAAGTGCCGAAATCTCCCTGTGCAAGGTTTTTCAGATATTTACCAAGCTGAATATACTTTGGCTGATCCAGTCCGTATTTTGCATTCAGTGCCTGGATGGTTGCCTCGGATGGCGTCTTTTCTGATAACCACGGATTACCGGGAATTGCATTCATCAGAAAGAAGGTAATACAGGCAACAAGCAACAGCGTAACAAATGCCATACAGACTCTTCGAACTGTGTATTTTGTCATTTTCTACACCTTTCCTCTCTTTTTCATCTCTCCTGTCGATTGTGGATTGTCGACAATATACGATATTATAGCCACTTTAACGTGGTAATGTCAAGAAAAATGGACGAATTTGTTTTTATTTTTCGCACACATGTGCGTATGTCGCGGACACTCTTTGAAAATTGTCCCCAGAAGAGGGATTTCCTTTTTTGTTCAATTCTATAACTACTATTTTATGCCTGTTCTTTTCTCTTTATAACTTTATTTTCCGATTGACCTTTTTTCCTTCGCTGTTTACAATGAAGTTACTTATTATCTAGTAACTGTTCAGTACCTTCACAGTTACGAGCCAAAATGCATAAAAAATCACCTTCGGTGATGGCATTTTGGCTTGTATGCCTCGGGATTTTGACATATTCATGTTAAAACACCTCGCGGGACAGTGGCTACTGAATAGTTACAATATGTCAAAATTCAGAGATATACGATACAAAAGTCTGCTATTAAAGAGAATTGAGTTGACAACAAAATTTTATTCAGGTGGAAGCAAAAAGAGTGAATAGTAACTATGTTTCACGTGAAACATTCAAAAACAGTAGAATTTTATGAAGAGATAACAGTCTATATGTTTCACGTGAAACATTAGGGAAATAAGTCGTAGCTGTTCAACACTTTTACAGTTACGATAGCACTACTGGATATTAAATAATTAAAAAGATTCACGCATGTAATAAAATACTTCAAATAAAAAATACAATAATATGATGTTATGGTCGAAAAGTATTTTACCCCTTTGATACTGAATTATTCCGCACTTCGCATTCTCACAATTAACAAAAACATTCACAATTCGTTCGCTCTTTTGAAAATAACTACTTACTCATACTTTTGGCGAACCCTATGTTCAAAAATTTTTCCACAAGTAAATCCACATCAAATCTAAGAACTTATGGCCCTGGCATCATAATATTACTAAAACAGAAACAGGAAACGAATGCTTTTTGTATAAAAAAGAAAAAAATGTTTCACGTGAAACGTTTTGTGTGGAATAATAGAAAATCAAGTGATATAATAGAACCAGCAATTGATGTATATAAAATAAATCTTAAAACAGTTGCACGTAAATTAAAATTGTACAGAAAAATACAGATGAAAACGAACTGGAAGGAGTACAGTTATGGGAAGAGCAATAGCAATTGCAAATCAGAAGGGCGGCGTGGGAAAATCCACGACAGCGATTAATTTATCCTCCTGCCTTGGTGCCATGGGCCAGAAGGTTTTGACAATAGATCTGGATCCACAGGGAAATACAACCAGTGGTCTGGGGGTAGAGAAGGATGCGGCAGAGAATACAGTATATGAATTGTTACTTGGTGAGTGTGAAGTAGAAGAATGTCTGCAGAAATTGGAATTCGAAGGAGTGTCTTTAATTCCTTCCAATGTCAATTTAGCGGGAGCGGAGATTGAACTGATTGGTATCGAAGATAAAGAATATATATTACAGAAAAAAATCAGCAAGATTCGAGATCAGTTTGATTTTATTATCATTGACTGTCCGCCATCATTGAATATGTTGACCATCAACGCAATGACGACTGCAAATACCGTTCTGGTACCGATTCAGTGTGAATATTACGCACTGGAAGGACTTTCTCAATTGATGCACACAATCGAACTGGTGCAGGAAAGACTGAATCCGGATCTGGAAATGGAAGGTGTTGTATTTACTATGTATGATGCGAGAACTAATCTTTCTTTACAGGTAGTAGAAAATGTTAAGAATAATCTGAATCAGACAATCTATAAAACTATTATTCCGAGAAATGTACGTTTGGCAGAAGCACCAAGTCATGGACTCCCGATTAATTACTATGATGCAAGATCCACAGGAGCAGAAAGTTATCAGCTGTTAGCAGAAGAAGTGATACACAGGGGGGATGAAGAATGACAGTGAAAAAAGGTGGCCTTGGAAAAGGATTGGATTCTTTGATTCCATCCGGAGCTCCGAAAAATAAGAAAAATATAACAGAAGAAAAAAAACAACCGGTAAAAGTAGTAGAAAAAGTAGTAGAAAAGATCGTTGAGAAACCGGTTGAAATGAAGATGAAAATCACAGAAGTAGAGCCTAATAGAGAACAGCCAAGAAAAAATTTTGATGAAGATGCTCTTCTAGAACTGGCAGAATCTATCAAACAGTTTGGTGTTTTGCAACCACTGCTGGTTCAGAAAAAGGATGATTACTATGAAATTATTGCCGGGGAACGCAGATGGCGAGCTGCAAAACTGGCAGGGTTGAAAGAAGTACCTGTTATTATCAAAGATTTTTCAGATCAGGAAGTTGTAGAAATTGCACTGATTGAGAATATTCAGAGAGAAGATCTGAATGCAATTGAAGAAGCGGTTGCCTATAAACGGTTGATGGAAGAATTCCATCTGAAACAGGATGAAATTGCAGAGAGAGTATCCAAAAGCAGAACTGCGGTTACGAATGCGATGCGACTGTTGAAACTGGATGAGAGAGTGCAGGATATGCTGATTCAGGATATGATTTCTCCGGGACATGCAAGAACACTTCTGGGAATCGAAGACAAAGACCAGCAATATAATCTGGCGATGCGAATCTTTGATGAAAAACTGAGTGTCAGAGATACAGAAAAAATCGTGAAAGATCTGCAAAAACCAAAAAAAGAAGAAAAGAAAAAAGAAGCAGATCCGCAGATGGAAGTAATCTATCAGCAACTGGAAGAACGAATAAAATCGATCGTGGGAACCAAGGTGGCGATCCAGCACAAGAATAAGAACTGTCTCTTATACACATCTCCGAGCCCACGAGACCGTACTAGATCTC
>ENA-OZAH01000804-OZAH01000804.1-human-gut-metagenome-genome-assembly--contig:-NODE-804-length-10942-cov-4.792689_pt1 | contig 10942 bp, 7 predicted proteins | sample MGYA00243304_ERZ653505 | MGnify/ENA primary metagenome ERZ653505 (study PRJEB26926, sample SAMN06164925) | human gut metagenome | biome: ENVO:00009003; feature: ENVO:2100002; material: ENVO:00002003...
TCTAGTACGGTCTCGTGGGCTCGGAGATGTGTATAAGAGACAGGGGTATTCCATTTATACTTAATATTGCAGTTACTATTATTGTATGCTGTGTATATTACGGTATAGCTCTTATTGTTACTAAAGATGAAGTGTTCATGGAAATGTTTAATAAAGTAAAGGGTAGATTACATGGATAAGATAAGTGTTGTTGTTCCGGTATATAACGTTAAAAAATATTTGGAAAAATCATTTGAATCTATTGCAGATCAAACATATGATAATCTTGAAATTGTCTTAGTTGATGATGGAGCCACTGATGGAAGTGGTAAGCTTTGTGATGAACTAGCTAAAAAAGATAACAGAGTGAAAGTCTGCCATAAAGTTAATGGAGGACTTTCATCAGCACGTAATCACGGCCTTTTAAATGCCACTGGTGATTATATTATATTTATAGACAGCGATGATTATATTCATCCTGACATGATAAGTTCTCTTTACAGTGAGATAAAAAGAACTGATTCTGATGTTGCAGTATGCGGAATCATGAATGTTTACAATACAAAGGAAGTTCCACAGTGCAGTGACACAGAAATTGTTTTTGAGTGTGACAGAGAGAAGTTTTTAAAGGAACTTCTTATAGGTGAAAAGATTCCGGGATCTGTTTGTAATAAGCTTATTAAAAAGGAGATTGCAGATAAATTACAGTTTCCTGTCGGCAAGATATATGAGGATGCTTTTTATCACCTTGACCTTGTTAAGGCAGCTAAATCATATGTTGTTATTACAAAGCCTTATTACTATTATTTCCACAGAGGGAATAGTATAACAACTCAGAAATACAACCCTAGAAAACTTCATATGATAGAAGCTTATACAGGATATATTGATTATATCAATAATGAATTTCCATCTCTTAAGGATGAAGCTTTCTTCAGATTAGCATATGCTCATTTTGTAGTTCTTGACAGTATGCTTCTTGTAGATGATTATAAGAAACTTCCTGACTATAAAGATGTTGTTGGATTTTTAAAGAAGAATGCTTTTAAGATCGCAGATAACCATATTTTCAGAAAAGGCAGACGTATTGCGGCTCTTGCCTTAAAAGTAAATGTTGGTATATACAGAGCTCTTATGTTACAGGATTTAAAGAAGAATAAAGGGATTAATTAAATGAAAAAACTTACTGATAAAGAAGTAAAACAGATTGAACTTGATATATTAGAGTATGTTCACAACTTTTGTGAAGAAAACGGCCTTAAATATATTATGAACTACGGCACACTTATTGGTGCTGTTCGTCATAAGGGATTTATTCCATGGGATGATGATATTGATATTTCAATGCCAAGAGCTGACTATGAAAAGCTTATTGCATCATTTCCAAAGAACGGACGTTACAAGATTCTTGATCACAGAACAAGTAAGGACTACTTTAACAACTTTGTAAAAGTTATTGATACTAATACTAAAATAGTTGATAACCGTAATGATAAGACTTACGAGTCAGGATTATTTATCGATATTTTCCCAATGGACAGGTTCGATGATATGAAGGCAGTAGATAAGACCTACAACCTTGAGAGCTTTAAGCTTTTATCTTTTAGCAAGCACTGCAATATCGTTTACGGTGATAGTGTTATTAAAGATATGATAAGAAGCGTATGCTGGTTCTTCTTAAAACCGGTATCACCTACATTCTTTGCCAAGAAGATAGATAAGGCTTCAGCTAAGTATACAAAGGACAATGGTAAATATATAGGTCTTCTTGCTTCTAAGTTTAAGGAAAAAGAAGTTCTTGATTTTGATCCTTTTAAGGAAATAATAGATATGCCGTTTGAGGGTGTTACTCTTAAAGGTCCAAAAGAGTATGACAAACTTTTAAGACAGTATTATGGTGATTATATGCAGCTTCCACCCGTTGAAAAACAGGTAAACCCTCATGAGCTTGATGCGTATATGAAGTAGTTTTAAGTAAATAATAATTATGTAAGGGAATTAGAGATGAAACAGTTAACAAAAGAAGAATTGCAGGGATCCCAGCTTGGAATCTTAAGTTATATAGATAAAATTTGTAAAGAAAATAATATTAAATATTTTATTCATTACGGAAGTATGTTAGGTGCAGTTCGTCATAAAGGATTTATTCCATGGGATGACGATATTGATATAGGAATGTACAGAGAAGACTATGAACGTTTAAAAGCGGCTGTTATAAATGACAGAAATGAACGCTACGGTATTTTTGATAAAGATACATGTGACTGGTACTTCCAGAACTTTATGGTTGTTGTTGATAAGGATACTGTTATCAAAAACCATGTTACAAGAAAACCACATGACACAAGTGTTTTCGTAGATGTTTTCCCAATTGACCGATTTAATGATACTAAGGTTATTAAGAAAGCTCATCTTATGGTTACACTTCGTCAGATCTGTTATATTCAGAAACAGTATATCCAGTATGGTGACAGCAAATTAAAAGATTTCTGCAGACTTATATTCTGGTATGCTTTAGGAGCAGTAAACCCTCGCTTCTTTACTAAGAAAATTGACAAGCTTATAAAAAAATACAGCGTTAAAGATGGTAAATACGAAGCGGCAATTGGTGTTGGTAAAGACGGAATGAAGGAAGTATTTAAAAGAGGTACATTTGAGAAACTTATTGATGTACCTTTTGAGGATATGGTTGTTCCAATTCCGGAAAACTATGATCTTTTCCTCACTCAGTTTTATGGAAACTATATGCAAAAGCCAAGCGATGAAGAGATTGCTTATAAGAGTCACCTTTTAAAAGCTTACTGGAAAAAGTAAGAGTTTTATCTCAGTGGGAGTCCAATCTCCGACTGAAATAAACGTTCCGCGAGGATGCGCAGTGATTCTGATAGGAATATGTCAGCTTCGCTGACCAGAATCACGCGCCAAGTCTCACGGACGTTCGACTTGAACTTTTTGCACAAAAAGAAGAAAAATAAAACAAAGCAGGAGGGCAAAAGATGCGGGGAATCAGAAAGCAGTCATCCGACACACAGAGCTCCAGTCAGCCGAAAGAAAAAAGAAGATTGGATACAAAACAGAAAAAAGGAATGTTGATCGGCGGAGGTATCTTCCTTGTGGCAGTGATCGCCCTGATTCTTGTGAAGAATCTGACAGGTGGAGGTGGAGCAGATGGAGAGAATGTTCTTTATGCGGATTCCGTCGGAATGATCACAGGGACAGGACTTGGGACACAGAACCGTTTTACAGGAGTGGTTGAAGCACAGGATACGTTGAAACTGACACTGGCAGACAACCAGAAGGTAAAACAGATCTTTGTTGAAAAAGGGCAGGAAGTAGAGCCTGGAACAAAGTTGTTTGAATACGATACAGAAGAGCTTGCCATGACATTAGATCAGGGAAAACTGGAGCTTGAGAAGATCACGAACAACATCAGCAGCCTGAATTCACAGATCGCGACACTTACAACGGAGAAGAAGAGTGCGCCGGCCAGCGAACAGCTTTCCTATACGACACAGATCCAGGAACTTCAGATGGAGATCAAGCAGGAAGAGTACAATTATAAAGTAAAAGAGCTGGAAGTAAACCGTACACAGAAGAGCCTGGAACAGTCTACAGTAACTTCTACAGTTGCCGGAATTGTACAGGAGATCAACGAACAGCAGGGAACAGACCCTTCTACAGGAGAGTCCAAACCGTTTATGAGTATCCTTTCTACAGGAAAATACAGAATCAAAGGAAAGATCAGCGAGCAGAACATCGGAGATCTGACACCGGGCACACAGGTGACGATCCGCTCCAGAGTGAATGAAGATGAGATCTGGACAGGTACAGTAGATAACGTAGACACAGAGAAGCCGGAGAACAGTTCCCAGGATTCTATGAGTTATGGTTCTGAGAACAGCGATAATCAGGCAACAAAGTATCCATTCTATGTCACATTGGATACAGTGGATGGATTGATGCTCGGACAGCATGTCTATATCGAGACAAGTACTTCACTGGAAGCAGACAAGATGTGGCTGATGCGTGACTACATTGTAGACGCAGATTCAGATCATCCATATGTATGGGTAGCAGGAGATAATGACAAGCTGGAGAAGCGTTCTGTTACACTCGGAGAGACGAACGAAGATATGGGAACCTGTGAGATCGTAGACGGACTGAAAGCTTCTGATTACATTGTATGGCCAAGCGAGGAGTGCAAAAAAGGTGCAGCTGTTGTGAAGAACGATTCAGGTACATCAGGCAGTACTTCAGATATGTCAGGAGCCGAGGGCGGTTACGAAGAACCTGTAGAAGAGAATGCAATGCAGGAAGGAGTTCCGGGAACGGAGGAGAGTGTGGATGAATAAAAAGAAAATAATCAAGATCGGCATTCCTGTGGCAGCAGGCTGTATCGTTCTTGCACTTGGAATCGGTTTCGCAGTGAAGAACAGCGGAAAGGCTGTTAAAGTAGCTCCTGTCAGCAGTTTGAATTCCGGCGGCTGGTACGATGATAGTGGGATTGCAAGTTACGGAACCGTCACAACGAACCAGAAGCAGGACATTTACGTGGATGATACTATGCCGATCACACAGGTTTACGTGAAAGCCGGGGATATGGTGAAAGTTGGAGACCGTCTTGTGGCATATGACACGACACTTTCTTCCCTGGAACTTGAGATGAAAGAAATGCAGATTCAGGGGATTGACCTGAACATTCAGAACCTGCAGAAAGAGATCACCCAGCTCAAGGGGACGAAGATCGCGAAGGCAGATACAGGGGCATCCGTCGTGCAGACAAGCGCAGATGGAGAACAGCAGCCAACTGTACAGAAGATGAGTGCTGTAAAGACAACCGTTCTTAATACATCAAAAGAGGATGAGAATAAAAAACCGGATGGTGATACCTCGAAGGATGATACGACAAAAGACGATGCTTCGAAAGATGATAATGCGAAGGATGATAATGCGAAGGATGACACATCCAAAGATGATAATAAAAAAGACGATGTACCGTCTTCCGCAATTGAGCGTCCATTCCCTGAAGCATTAAAGGGAAAAGAGGTTTACAGTGAGATTACATTAGATTCTGTTCCTTATAATAAAGAAGACGCAGACGGAACAATGGAAAAACCGTATCGTTATCTTTGTGCACCGGGGGCAGCCGTAAATGCACCGTTTATGCTCAAAGTATTAAAAGAGGGTCAAGTGTGTGCCTTTGATGTAGTAGATAACGCAGAAGCGCCGACAAAATTCTTATCCTGTTGGATCCTCGATGGAAAAACAGGACAGGTAGTCATACCGGATTCACAACCAACTCCAGACCCGGAGCCAACTCCGGAACCAGAGCCAACTCCGGAACCAGAGCCAACTCCGGAACCAGAGCCAACTCCGGAACCGGATATTTCAGAAGATCCGGTTATCCCAGACACCCCGGACCTCCCGTCAAAGGAAGAAGTGACGAAGCAAATCAAGGAGAAAGAGCAGAAGATCAAAGATCTGGATCTTTCCAAGAGATCCGCTGAACTGGAACTGAAAAAGCTGAAGAAAAAGGTCGGGGACGGCGTGATTAAAAGTACGGTAGAAGGTGTAGTCAAAGAAGCGACTGACGAAGCGTCTGCAAAGAATGAGAACAAACCGGTTGTCAGCGTTGTCGGAGAAGAAGGTTTCTATGTGACCGGAAGAGTCGGAGAGACAATGCTTGATCAGATCAAAGAAGGAATGACTGCGACTGTAATGTCCTGGCAGTCGGGAGAATCCTACGAAGCGACAGTTACAGGTGTTGGCAACTCACCGGTAAGCGATTATTCCACAGGAGAGAACCAGAATCAGTCCTTCTATCCGTTCACGCTCGTGATCCACGGAGACGCAAATCTCTCGAATGGTGAGTCTGTGAATCTGTCGATGAATGGAATTGCAGCAGGTAGTGATGGATCAATCTATCTTGAAAAAATGTTTGTCCGCGAGGAAGGAAACCGCTATTATGTCTACAAGCGGGGCGATAACGGCAGATTAACAAAACAGTATGTAGAGGTTGGCAAAAATATGTACAATTCACTGGAGATCACCTCCGGCCTCACAATGGACGACATGATCGCGTTCCCTTACGGCAGAGATGTTAAAGAAGGCGCAAAGACACAGGAAGCAGATACCCTGTACGACTATTATTAAGAAGACTGAACAGTATCAAAATGAAAGAGAGTGAGGTGCCATTATGTTAGAAGACATCAGACTGGCGTTTCAGGGAATCTGGAATCATAAATTAAGATCTGCGCTCACAATGCTCGGAATCATCATAGGAATCGGTTCCATTATAGCAATTGTGTCCACGATCAAAGGAACGAATGAACAGATTAAGAAGAATCTGGTCGGTGCAGGAAATGACGCGGTAAATGTACAGCTCTATCAGGGTGACTGGCCGATCGATCTGCAGTATCAGTCACTCCCGGACGGAGTGCCGGAGATCTCAGACGAGACATTGCAGGAAGTCGTTGAACTCCCGGAAGTGGAGACAGCGTCTTTATATCATACAAGAAATGAATACGACGCAGTTTACCGCGGCGCAAAGTCATTAAGTAACAGCGTGATCCTTGGAATTGACAGAAATTATCTGGATGTTTACGGATATCAGGTGACCAAAGGAAGAGGATTAACAGACAAAGATTATTCCGAAGGACGAAAAGTAGCCTTGATAGACAAGACAACAGCGGCAAGTTTATTCGACAATGCAGATGTGATCGGAAGAACGATCGAAATTAAAGGAGAACCTTTTGTTGTCGTTGGAATGGTTGCAAAGAAAGCAGAGTCCCAGCCGGTAATCAACTCAATGGAAGATTACTACCGCTACATGTCAGATGACCAGAGTGGAAAGATCATTATTCCGGATCAAGTATGGCCGGTCATCTACCAGTATGACGAACCACAGAACCTTGTCGTGCGTGCAAAAAGTACAGATGATATGACAACGGCAGGAGAGAAAGCCGCAGATATTTTAAATGCTATGCTGACAGTTTCAGATGATACCGTGAAATACAAAGGAGAAGATCTGTTAGAACAGGCAACACAGATCCAGGAGATCAGTAACTCGACAAATCAGCAGCTGATCTGGATCGCCAGCATTTCCCTGTTAGTTGGTGGAATCGGAGTTATGAATATCATGCTCGTGTCGGTTACAGAACGTACCGGCGAGATTGGATTAAAGAAGGCACTCGGAGCGAGAAAACGCAGAATTCTGACACAGTTCCTGACAGAGGCGGCGGTGCTGACACTGCTTGGAGGAATTATAGGTGTTCTTGGAGGAATCGCACTTGCGTACATTATATCCAAAGTCTCAGCAGTTCCGGTAGCAATCAGCGGAGTTTCGATTGTGATCGCAGTGCTGTTTTCTACACTGATCGGCATTATCTTCGGATTGATTCCGTCCGTGAAAGCAGCGAACATGAATCCAATCGAGGCACTTAGACATGAATAAAAAAACAGTGGAAAAAGAAAATACTTGTTTCAATTTCCTTCCATATCTGTTATAGTATGTGTTAATTAAAAGAGTCAGGAGAATCTGAGTGATCGGATTCTCCGTCTTTCTATGCAAAGAGAAAATAGCAATTATTAAAAGGAAAAGAGAAAAGGGGCATGTAGATTTGAGCAGCAGTACATTAGAGGGAAAGAAAAAGACAGAGAACGGAACAAAGAGGCTGATCTTCACAGCAGTATCTATCTTGCTGGAGATCGTCTTCCTTCTCTTTCTGTTCACAAAGGTAAGTGAATACGCAACCATTATTGACTGGGCAACAAGAATCGTGGCAATCTTTCTTGTGCTTGGACTTTACAGCATGGATAAGACTTCATCAATGAAAATGCCATGGATCATACTGATGCTTGCATTCCCGATTCTAGGTGTGAGTCTGTATCTTCTCGTAGGTCTGAACGGAAGCACGAAGAAGATGCGGGTGAGATATGAAGAGATTGATAAAAAACTGCTCCCATATCTTCCGGATAACAGACAGATTCTCGAATGGATGAAAAAAGAGAGTCCGCAGGCGGGGTCAATCGCTTCTTATCTGACGAATTACTCTTGTTACCCGGTTTATCAGAACACAGATGTTACCTATTATGATGAGGCGATCAAAGGGCTGGATGCACAGCTGGAGGATCTTTCAAAGGCAGAAAAGTTCATCTTTATGGAGTATCATGCCATCGAAGACGAAGAGGCATGGCAGAGGATTCAGACGGTACTTGAAGACCGTGTGAAAGCAGGCGTAGAAGTCCGTATCTTCTATGATGATATGGGATCGATCTGGTTTGTGAACATGGATTTTGCAACAAAACTGAAATCTTTAGGAATCAAATGCCGTGTATTTAACCCGATTCTGCCGGGACTGAATATGTTCCTGAACAATCGCGATCACCGGAAGATTACTGTGATTGATGGAAAGGTTGCTTACACAGGTGGATACAATCTGGCGAATGAGTATTTCAACATCACACATCCGTATGGAATCTGGAAAGATACCGGGATCCGTATGGAAGGAGATGCAGTCAAGTCTATGACAGTAGCATTTCTGGAAATGTGGAATGCAGCCGGAAATGTAAAGTCAAAAGAACTTGTACCGGAGAAATATGTGATCAACTATGCATACCAGGCACAACAGCGTGGTTATGTCCAGCCATATGCAGACAGTCCGCTCGATGGTGAGCAGGTAGGCGAGGAAGTATATATCAGTATGGCGAATAAAGCAGAGAAATACTGCTGGTTTATCACTCCATACCTGATTATTACAGACGAGATGACACATGCACTCACACTGGCAGCAAAGCGTGGTGTTGATGTGCGTATCATAACACCGGGTATCCCGGACAAGAAGATGGTTTACAGTGTGACCCGTTCCTTCTATCATAATCTGGTTAAGCATGGAGTCCGTATCTATGAGTGGACACCGGGATTCTGTCATGCGAAGATGAGTGTGGCAGATGATAAAATGGCGACCTGCGGAACGATCAATCTCGATTACCGCAGCCTGTACCATCACTTTGAGAATGGATGCTTCCTGGCAGATTGCGACGCAGTGCTGGAGATCCGGGATGATCTGATCCGCACGATGGGAGAAAGCAGAGAAGTGACCGAGCAGTATAAAGAAGGAAGAAGTGCGGGCTTAAGACTCGGACAGCTGATCTTACGTCTGTTTGCGGAGCTGCTCTGATAATATTACCGGTTATACGATGTGCGAACAGCAATCTGATAATATCGTTTGTGGGTTGAATTTGCACCGGATTGATTGTATAATGAACTTGATTGTTGAGAAATTAACAATAGTTTTTTTATGAAATGGATGGTCTGCCGGTCAGAAGATACTGAACCCGACAGCCGGATATGAACTTTATTTTATGAAGGAGGAATCAACGATGATTACCTGGAACAATTTGGATAAGCTTACTTCTTATCAGGAACTTGAGAAGACAGAAAGTGTAGATCTCGCAGCAGTGATGGCCGGAGAGAACGGAGCAGAGCGTGTGAAGAACTACAGCGTTCCGATGGCAGAAGGATTAGCATACAATTATGCAGCGAAGAAAGTGGATGACACAGTTCTCTCAGCTCTTGAGAAACTGGCAGAAGAAGCACAGCTGACAGAGAAGTTCGAAGCACTTTACAACGGAGAAGTTGTGAACACAGGAGAGAAACGTCTCGTACTTCACCACATGACACGCGGACAGCTCGGAGATGCTGTTGTGGCTGACGGTGTAGACAAGCGTACTTTCTATGTAGAGCAGCAGAAGAAGATTGCTGAGTTCGCGAACAAAGTACATGCAGGTGAGATCACAAACGGTGCCGGAGAGAAGTTTACAACAGTTGTTCAGATCGGTATCGGCGGAAGTGACCTCGGTCCTCGCGCAATGTACCTTGCACTTGAGAACTGGGCAAAGAAGAATGATACATTCAAGATGGAAGCAAAGTTCATCAGCAACGTTGACCCGGATGATGCGGCAGCAGTTCTGAATTCTGTAGATGTTGCTCACTCCATCTTCGTACTTGTATCCAAGTCAGGAACAACACTTGAGACTCTGACAAATGAGTCCTTTGTTAAGGATGCTCTTAAGAACGCAGGACTTGACGCATCCAAGCATATGATCGCAGTAACAAGTGAGACTTCACCACTTGCCAAGAGTGATGATTATCTTGCAGCCTTCTTCATGGATGACTATATCGGAGGACGTTTCTCATCTACATCAGCAGTTGGCGGAGCAGTACTTTCCCTCGCATTCGGACCGGAAGTATTTGCACAGTTCCTTGACGGAGCAGCAGCTGAGGATAAACTGTCCCTCAATAAGAATATCAAAGAGAACCCGGAGATGCTCGATGCATTGATCGGTGTATATGAGAGAAATGTACTCGGATACCCAAGCACAGCAGTACTTCCTTACTCTCAGGCACTGAGTCGTTTCCCTGCACATCTGCAGCAGCTGGATATGGAGTCTAACGGAAAATCCGTAAACCGCTTTGGTGAGCCGGTTGATTATGTAACAGGACCGGTTATCTTCGGAGAGCCTGGAACAAACGGACAGCACTCCTTCTATCAGCTTCTTCACCAGGGAACAGATATTGTGCCACTTCAGTTCGTAGGATTCAAGAACAGCCAGATCGGTACAGATGTTGTGATCCAGGACAGCACAAGCCAGCAGAAACTCTGCGCGAACGTAGCTGCTCAGATCGTAGCATTTGCATGTGGTAAAGAAGACGAGAACCGTAACAAGAACTTTGAAGGAGGACGTCCTTCAAGCATCATTATCGGAGAGCAGTTAACACCAGCATCTCTCGGAGCACTGCTTGCTCACTTCGAGAACAAGATCATGTTCCAGGGATTCCTGTGGAATGTAAACAGCTTCGATCAGGAAGGTGTTCAGCTCGGTAAAGTCCTTGCAAAACGCGTACTTGCACATGAGACAGACGGAGCCCTGAGAGCTGTCTCTTATACACATCTCCGAGCCC
>ENA-OZAH01000807-OZAH01000807.1-human-gut-metagenome-genome-assembly--contig:-NODE-807-length-10900-cov-8.104380_pt1 | contig 10900 bp, 13 predicted proteins | sample MGYA00243304_ERZ653505 | MGnify/ENA primary metagenome ERZ653505 (study PRJEB26926, sample SAMN06164925) | human gut metagenome | biome: ENVO:00009003; feature: ENVO:2100002; material: ENVO:00002003...
AAATAAATCTTGTAAACTATTTATTTTCAATACGTAAGAATAAATTATATGTCTTGCAACATGGTAGGTCAAAGTCTTTTCAATGCCACAGATGGCTGCGATTTCTTTCAAGTAATCATTCATTTTCTGATTGCTGATAATGGGTAAAATCTTACCGTTCGGTAACTGGTCTTTGTATTTCTCCAATATGGCTTTGGGTATATCCAGTAATCGGACGGTAGATGTAACATTGGTTTTGTGCCTTTTGCGTACAATCCACAAATTTCCGTCAAATCCGGTACGAATGTCCTCCTGCCTTAACTCGCATACATCAATGTAGGAAAGTGCCGTATAACAACTGAAAATAAACAAATCACGTACCTGCTCCAGCCGTTTAGAACTAAACTCATGGTTGTAAATGGTGGTAATTTCTTCCATAGTCAGATAATCTCTATCGGTACGCTCAAACCTTACTCGATAACTACCGAAAGGGTCGGCAGTCACTAAACCCGTATTCTTGGCAAAGTTTACCACCGTGCGAAAGCGTTGTACGAACTTCATCGCCGTATTGTGGCTGCACCCGTAGCTGTTTTTGATATACAGCAAAAAGTCCTCTATGAACACCACATTAATGTCTTTAATCAGTATATCGGAAATAGAATACTTGAACTTCATGAACTCAACAAGCCGTTTCTTTGTCAGTTCGTAACGTGAATAGGTCTTGTCTGTGGTATTCATCTTTACTTTCTCCAAGTATTGTTCATTGTGCTGCTTAAAGAACTCTATTAAAGTCCGCTCCCTTGCAATCTTACCTAAAAAGGCGTTCTTTACCAGTTCTGCCGTCACATATCCGTCCTGCGTCATTAACGCATGGTAATGTTGGTGTACCGTGCTGCGAATACTCTCCAGCATGGAATTGATGTGTACGGCTTCTGTGGTTCTTCCGGAAGCCTTGCCTAACTTCACGCTCCAGTGAACCGGATTTATTTCCAGCTTGGTATTGAACTGGGCTACAACTTGGTCGATAGTGATACGTGCGATAATCGGTGCGTTGCCGTTCTTCTTTACTGCATTTCGCTTGACGAAATAGAGTAACTTGAAAGTACTTCTCATAATCTCTTTTTTTAGTTACAAAATTAAATTGATAAACTGAAAATGAGATATTTGCAGTACGGACAAATCAAGACAACAAACCGCCAATTTCAGACATTCCGTGACCTAAAATCTGAAAGGTCGGACAGGTCACGAATTGGTCACAAAAGTATGTCTTTTTGTGACCTTTCCGTGTCTTCGGTCACGGACTTTATACAAAGAAAAAACTCCTACAATACCTTGATATTGTAGGAGTTGTCTTTTCTTTGTCTGGTTTTGTCCAGCTTCTTGGTGATCCGCCTGGGATTCTCCTTGCAGAGTTACCACGCTGATATTTAAAACTTTATATTTTTAACTTCAAGCATATCCCATGAATTATCCCACTAATTTGCTACGTACTTTTGCGGCAGTTTGCTCATGGAGAATACTGAGTGCAAAAATAGTGATTTTAATTGGTTTTACCAAACTCATTAAGGCTTCTTTGTTTAGCATTTCTGCTATAAGAATAATTTTCATTTCTCAATCGATCTCATTTTAGTACTGGGTTATTCTTAAGTTATATTGTTTCTTGATACTTTTGGTTCATGACAACAATTAGAACAGGACATAAAGCATAGCCAAAATAAATGAAATTATAAAAATAATTTTCAAGTATTTGGGTAAATTTCCATATTCTTCTTGCATTGTATCATTTATTGACTCTTCTCTATTTACTTTTATATTGGGTCTTTCTTTTATAAATTCATTACTCACATACTGAAAAATACTTGATATGGCATAAATACATAAAATAAAGAAATCCAATAGAAAGTATGCGATAACTATTCTAATTGAATATACAAATAGTAATTTGAGAAATAAAAGGATTGATTCAAATGTAACAAGTTTATATGACACAAATGTATATTGAGAAACATCAATTTCTTTCCCAAACATTAATGTAAATACCAGTAATATAATAACTGATGTCGATATTAAAATCGCATATGATGTAATCGCATTAAATTGATAAAAGAAATTCCACATATGAAATTTGTGAATCTTTTCATCATCACCCTCCCCTTTGAAATTGAAATTATTAAACTTATCAAAGATAATAATGATCAAACTCAAAAACAGAGCCGTCATTATTGAAAGAGAGCTTAACACATAATTAATCATTTCATTACTCAGCCCTTTAGGCTTTGTGTAGACAAAAAGAATAGAAATAAGAAGTGCTATCAATTGTAATTGTGTAAAATACAATTTTGGTCTATCTCCTTTTCCATTCAAATTTTTATATTGCCATTCTTGACCTTTAGTTATTAATTTTAAAACATAATATATTAAATAATTAGTTTTCATTATTCATTTGAAATAGGATAAATATCGGAATAAATTTGTTGCAAAAGACCATCGCAATAGGTCTTTAAATCAGCTCTACAGAAATTCCCATCTTCGTCTATTCCTAATGTTTCTATATCATCTAGCATAATAACTGGACGAACTTTTTCATCATCATCAAGACTAAAAGGAGATGTTTTTTTCATGTCTTCATTTCTAAGTGCCCCTTTTTTCTTTTCAAATTCAGATAAAGGCTTTATACGTTGACCTACTTTTATTGCCATATTTCCGACCTTGTCTAATAAAGAATTTATTGAACCTAATTCAACCGTCTGATTTTGAGGTTGAATTTGAATTATAACATTATATGCTTCTTCATGGTTGGTTATCCCGTCGGATGTATCAACTTCCGTTACAAACTGTTGGCTATAAGTTAATGATTGAACTATTGCCCCTTCCTTGAATTCTTCTTTCAGGAAAGTAGGTATATAAGTTTCAACTTTACATCCTTTATTTATATCCGTTTTGCAAATCTCCGGCAAAAATTTCTTGATTGCTGTTCGGATATTAGCATTTGATTTACTCTGTAAAAAGACAACTCCTACATTGGAGTGTAAAGGGAAATACATATAAATATAATATCGATCTGTAATAATGTCATCTTTCTTTATATTTTGGCTTTTTGTTTTTGATAGATTCGATAATTTCCTAATCATATCATAGGGTCCTCCATCAATATACCCTTCTATAACAAACTCAGAAGAATGAGATGTTAATATTTTATTCTCCTTTTCCCCTCTTTTCTTAAATAAAGTAAGACCAATTTTACTTTCTGGATGTCTCCATATCTCTTTTGCTATTTGTTCAAGAATTGCTTTATATAGAAGATTGAATAATCCACTATTTCGATAATTCGTTTCTTGGTCTTGAACATATCGAGAAGTAATGAGTGTTTTAAAATTAAAACCTTTTTTTTCTTCAAAATTATTTTATAAACATCTAATTGATTATTTGCAGCCATAGTGTTATAGTTTATGTTATTTAATTTTCGTTAGAAGTATACATATAAGATTGAACAATCCTTATATACGAAGCCATTCTTGGATCAGAAAAACGATATACACCTTTATATATTCGTTTGAGAATTTTGCTATTATCATCTGAAGCAATTCTAGAAAAACATGAGTCTAAAGCACTTCGCATCAAAGGTTCTCCAAATTTTGATTCATATTTCGCCTTTACATCTTTTTTCTTGATAAATTCATCATTACATAAAGCTATTGCATATAATACTTTCTTGTAACGTTCAACTGATGATTTTATCGATATTTCATAAAGCTTTTGCAGAGAACTTTCACAATCATTTATTGCTTTTTCTATCGCAAAATTGAGATTATTCAATGCAATAGTTTGTCTTTCCTCAATTATAGCTTTTTCGGCGGCTTTTAATGCTAAAAGATGTGTAAAGTAAGCATATCCTGAACTTAATCTGACAATTCGATATATTACTTCTTTTTCAAAAATTAAGTTCAACATATTCGCCCCATATTTTATTATGTGTGTAAGTTCTTCATATTTCATTCGACTCAATTTGATCTCTTTAAGACAACGTTGTACAGAAGGATGTCCTTCTGTTAATTCTGAGGAAGATTCTGCAATACCTACAATCAGTATCTTCAACTTAGAATCGGAATCACTTAATTGTTTTATGAGTTCTGCTACTTTATATTTATCTTCTACTCCTTGTATAGCATCGAACTCATCTATTAGCAAAAGTACATTTAAATCTTTGATTTTCTGGGCAACCCATGATGGTGATAATGATTGATTTACATTGCCTTCTTTTTGTACAGTATTTCCAGATGTTATATTATTTTTAAAAATTGATATATTGAAATTTTGTTGAGATGTAATTGAAATCGTGCGTGGGCAGCATCCTGCCTCAATTAATGCAGGTTCAATAATACTTAGAAAGTTATCAGAACTATCACATCTTTTTATGATTAATTTTTGTTCGGTCAGCTTAACTAAATTTTGAGCAGTGATATTTGCTAAAGAACTTTTTCCTACACCTCTATCACCATATAGTAGTGCATGCTCTCCAGGAGTGTTGAGAGTAGATAAAAGTTGCTTCATCTCCTCTAAACGTCCTCTAAAAAAACGTTCATCAGTAATAGGTTTGTGAGGAGTAAAAATGTGCCTCACATTAGATTTTCTAATGCGTCTTTCATCTTCGCCAAAAACTTCTAAATCTAAGGTATTCATTATGAAGTAATTTATGTTTCAACAAAAATAGGAAAAAGGTATGTAATATATATTATCTAGCACCATTTTTATGAAATATTTCTATGAAGATGCTGCTATAATTTGTGGCAAACAATCGGAACTTTCGATTTTAAGTTGATAAGGAATTACAGTTTACGCCTTTTTTTCTTTTTGAGTTTGGACTTTTGTTCCTCTGAAATATTTGGATTTGATAATAGGTCTATACCTGATAGAACAAAGGTGGTAAGGGAGCAAGGAGAAATATTACTTTCTTGTCTACCAGATTGTATTTTAGGAATATACGTATCATTATCTCTATCAGTTTTTCTATCTGTATTGAAAGAAATATTGCTTATTTTTTTGTTTTCAAGATTGACAGAAAATAGGTTTTCTTGATTACTAACCTGATTGATTTCTGTTTCTCTTTCACCAGATTGAATTTGTTGCTGCTGTAATTTAAACAGCTCGGATATACAGCCGTTTTTCATTGTGTTGTGATAATCGAATAATTCTACTTGTTGGCGATTGTAATTGAACAGCTTATCAAATCCTTGTTCTACTTGTTGGAACAAATTCACACGGTCAAAACCACCTTTTATTATTCCGGCTTCGGTGTTTTTATGATTGGTAAGCGGTGACAGCTTCTTTTTGTTAGTTTGGTCTTTCCGGCTTACAATCAAATGACAGTGCATATTTAGTTCATTATCTGAACGGCTACGGTCAAAATGAATCTTGCCATAGAACTTTATATCCGAAGCGGTAAGTTCTTTGTTGAAGTTATTGGCATATATAGGAATAAATACCTTACGAATATAGCGTTTCATTGCTTCGGCTTGTTCCTGTTCTGTGTTACCCATTGCTCTAAGTTCCTTTTCCGATGGGCTGACATGGATAGAATAAAACTTAGCATCCGTTTTTAGGAGTTGTCCGATATTACTATCTATATCCTTAATCACTTTTGATTTATAGATATTGTCATCCGTCAGATTGAAAAAGCCATCAGTATAGATTCCTTTCTCCATCCGCTCCAAATCTTCATGTTCTAAATAATTAGCTAACTGTCGACTGCTTCCTGCATTATTATATGTTCCATTTGATGGTGGGGCAAAGTCAATGTGCATAATCCTATGTGTTTATTAGATTACTGATTTCGGTTTTCAGATTTTCTTTCCTTTTACTATCCATCACACCGCAAGCTGATAATTCTGAGTAAAGTTGTATCAGGTGAAGTAACTTTTTATAATCACGTTGGTGTATCTGGTAAAGTGCGTTTAGTTGCTTCCCTTGCTGGTTGATTACGTCAGCGTGTTTGCTAAACTGTTCACTTACTTTTTGCAATACGGCTGTTTGTTTTCCCTGACTGGTTTCCAGCCACGAAAGAATAAGAGTTTCCAATGTTTTGCCAATGGTATCAAACCGAACCGCAATAGAATTGGCGGTTCGTATCATCGGATTTAGTTGTTCTTCCTCGTAGTGACGAATGAAGCGGATAATATCATCCTGCCTCTTATTTATTTTCGCCAGTTCTGATTTTACAGATTCTGGTGCTTCGGATGGGTTGATATGCGCCTTGTCTATATACCCGAACGCTAACTTTACAACTTCACTCTTTTTCAGTGAATAGCGTTTGCATATCTTCTCTACCAAAGCTGCCGTTTCCTTGTCTATGGAAATGGTAGTGAATATCGTTTTCCGACTGCTGTGTGGCATGATAATTACTTTTTTATAGAAATTTGAATAGATAAATACTTGATAATAAGTGTTTCAAAGAAAATGCTTATTACAGGTGTCATTACAGCGTGTTCTTGTAACACGCTAAAGCCGAAGGCTTTGCCCCGCAGGGCAAGAGGGAAGAACAGGACTTGTCCAGTTCCCTCTTGCTCAATTTAGCGAAATGAGCGAAGCCGGAAGGCGTAGCTGTTTCTGCTAAATTGGGGTGGTAGTGTAGAGGAATAGCCTAAATATAGACTTCTTTTCTCTGCTACATTTTGCTTTCAAGATTTATTCTCTAATTGATTAGCTTTTTCAAACTGCTTGTAAGTTTGAGAGTCGGCACGTTCACGAACAAAAGTCCGAATATCGTTCGCTCGATAGTAGGTTTTCTTTCCGATGGTAAAGTAGGGTAGTTGTCCGCTCACTCTGTAACGTTGGAGAGTTCGGAACGATACTTTCAGGAGAAAAGCCAAATCTTGGTTATCTAACAGCTTCTCATTATCATCGAGAACATTGTCCGTATTGATAAGTGACTTTAGGTCTTTACCTATTTCGATCAGTTTCTTGGAAAGCTGCTCCATCCACTTCTCGAAGTTTTCATTGTCTATATACATTTTGCTCCATTTTTAGTTCAACATTATTGTTTTCAATCGATTGATGAAGCAAAGTTCGGCAAATAGATGCAAATAAGTTAGGGGAGTAGATATACTACACCCCTAACAATTATTGATAAGTATCTGATTTATAGATAGCCTTTCTTTTTGCTTTCTTCGAAAATGGCTTTACGAAGTAAATCCAAAAACTCCGTGCGTTTATTGGCTTTCCGGCAAATTACATTCTCGTGTTTTTTGTGGATGTCCCCCAACTTGATATTGAACAGGTATTCAAAAGCTCGTCCAATTTCCGTAAGTGGTGATTTTGTTCCATTGTGGGTTACAACTCTTTCAGATAGGAATATTCCGCTAACAAGTTCCATGATTTCTACAAGATATGTTTCATCAGTAAGATATAGAGGTGAGCGTAAAAAAATATTTTCCCGATTTTGGAACTGAACCGGATATTTGATTCGCCATTTTACAATGCATATTTCATTATTTATCAGCTCTATTGCTTCATCAAGAAGTAATAGAAAAGCATTTTTTTCCCTGCTCAAATTGTACTCGATACGATTTGAGCTTATTTACTCCAAAGGAAAAATAGCGCAATAATACTGCATAATCCTGTTCGTTTATACTAAAATTGGCTAAATGTATAGCCAATTCCTCAATAGCTTCTGCAAATTCAGATACAGAAACTTTACGTTGCGAGTATTCCGACAATAGACGGAAAAATCTCTGTTCTAATAATTGTTTCATACTTACCTCATTCTAATGTTTATAGGATTTTCCTTATTGTAAAGAACTGATTTAGCCTTGAAGGCATAGAATAAGGTTAATATCGTCGATAGTAAGTCTGCCACCATTGGCGTATACAGCACGCCACGCAGCCCCCAATAAGTAGGCAGTATCAATATGATAGGAATAAATATAATTCCTTGCCTACTGACATTGAGCAGGAGGCTATGCAGACCCATGCCGGCGGACATGTAGAACGCAGCATAGACGAATTGAAAACCTAGTGTAAAGAACATGATTGTATTGATATTCAATGCTTCTGCTGCTGTTTTCTGCATGTTCACATCTTCCCCAAACCATCCGATAATAGAAGTTGAAAATGAGAAGATAACAACAGTCCATAGGATGCAATAGGAAGTGGTAAGTACGAGCGACCACCGTATAGCTTGCTTTAGTCTTGGATAGTTTCCCGCACTATAATTATATCCGGCAATGGGCTGAAATCCTTTGACGAATCCGTAAACTATATTTGACCCAAGTGTGACTATTTTTAGAACGATGCCTATGGCGGCAACAGCTTCATTGCCATACTTGGCACTTGCTTTCTGCATCAAACTAATAGACATAGCCTGAAAAACTTGCAGGAAGAGCATTGCTATCCCGATTTTTAAGACTTCGGCATAAATGGCTAAAGTTGGCTTAAACAACCGTGGAGATACCTTGATGATAGTTTTCCGGCTATAATGCCAACAATATATGAGGGCTGTTATTAGTTGGGAAGCAATGTTTGCATACGTCGATCCATTCACTCCTAAACCAAAGATATAGATAAATAAGGGCACAAGTCCCATATTGACGACAGCGCCCGTAATCATTGCCGTAGCAGAGACTTTGGAAGCCCCTTGCGACACGAAAATATTCGCTGATGCCACATTGAAAACTCCTATTGCGCAGCAGACGGTGAATAGACGTCCATATCCAATCGCAATGTTAATACTTGCATCGTCCGCACCCATATAACAGAGGATTCGGTGTATGAACAAGTTGCAGAATGTCATGATGAAAATGCCTGACATAAACGCTGTCAACACGGAAACGGAAGCCACAACGCTTGCTTCATCCAGCTTCTTTTTTCCCAACAGTCGGGAGACAAATACTCCACCGCCTACACCGAAAGTCAGTCCGACCCCCGTAAATATTAACGCAAAAGGGAAAACAATGGAAACAGCTGCGATAGGAATCGTACCTAAATGAGATACCCAGAATGTATCTGCAATATTGTAAACTGCCATGATTAACATGGAAATGACCATTGGCAACCCCATTTTAACAAGGGACTTCATCATGTTTCCATCTCGTAAAACATTGATTGTAGCTGAATTATTTTTCATCATAACCTTTACACCTTTTTTGGGGTGCAAAGGTAATATGGGAATAATGGAGAAATTGTGTATAAATTCGACATTAACGCTTGCGGCGATGCACCTCCGAAGCGTTTGAACTCGCGTATCAAATGACTGTGGTCATAATATCCGCAGTCCAAGGCGACCGAAAACAGACTTTCATTAGGATGAAGCCTCAAGTATTTCTCGGATAAAGAAAATCGAGTGATGCTACTGAACATCTTCGGCGTCATTCCCGTCAGATTCTTAAACTGTCTTTCAAATTGGCGTTGGCTCAAACAGACCTTATCCAACAGTTTATTAACGGGAACCATACCATTTGTCATTCGTATGTATTCTGCCACATAGATGAATTGTTTATCAATATTGTTCAGACAATTCAGTTTTCCCAGCAGATATTCTTCTATATAATTCAGTCGTTCTATTTCATCTTCTTTTTCAGCCAACCGTTCCGAATTAAAATCTGCAAAAAGCGACAAGAACAGACTTGTGTCTACTCGGCAATTATTAAATTCATATACAGGTACTTTTGTGTAAGCGGAGATGGCACATGGACGAAAGCGCACACCTATCATCCGGTCTGCCCTCTCATGCACCACATTGGAAAATGTTGTCTTTGTACCAATGATATAGGGAATGAAAGGCTTTATGATGTCTACTTCATTCTCTGCCAAATTAAACAGCACATTTATGCCTCCATCAGGTAGGATACGTAAAGTCTGTCTACCCGATAAACTCTCGTCCGTAGCCCAATAAGTTTCAATATATGGCGCAAGTAATATGTTTGGTTTATATTCTCTGTACATTTATACAATTGGCTAATTGGGAATATTGATAACGAAGATAGGGATTTTCAACAAAAAGGAAGTCTTTTTACAAGAAATTTAATTCATATTCGTAAGTTAGTTGAAATGTTACAGATTCAAGGGGGCATAGGTTGATAGCAAATATCAATATATTCAATTCGTATCTCCTTAAATATTTGCTACTATTTTGATCATTTTAGAGGTTTGTCAATCTTTGTATTATGAGTTTCAAATAGTAGAGAAATAAGGCTGATTAAAGAATTGCGTTCGTTGCTATATCGTTACCCATTATTATACTATTCTTTTTCAAAAGTCTATTATTCAGTAGATTAAATTCACATTTCTTGTTTACTAGAATTTACTTTGCATAGTTGTGTTTTCATCCACTTCAGATGGATTAGTGAGTAAATAGATAGACAATGCTAACCACTTCATACCACTTTTGGACAGTTTTGAAAACGGCTCTTGATTCTTCTTTCATTTGCTGGTGAATTTTAATCAACACGTTTTATAAACTATTTAAAATTAAAAGTATGGAAGTAGTAACCATGGAAAAGAGAACCTTTTCGTATGTCTGCGAACGGTTCACTGAGTTTGCCAAACGGATAGAAAGTTTGTGTAGCACTCATACGCAGAAAGTAGAAAACTGGCTGGATAGTCAAGAAGTGTGCCTGTTGTTAGGTTTTAGCAAACGAACACTGCAATATTACCGAAGTCGTGGACGGCTGGCTTATTCTCAAATCGGAAGCAAGATTTATTATAAGTCTTCCGATATTGAAAGAATTATTGCGGACAGTGAAACACAAAATTAATCACTCAAACAAACCACATTTTATGAAAAGAGCTAAAGAAGATTACCCGTCCTTCAATCTGTTTTCCATTGTTGGCACATGGGAAAGCGTTAATCTGAATCCTACGATAATCCTTTATCGGAGCGATAAAGAGTACCTTCTTTCTATTATATATGTATCGGAAACCACTAAAC
>ENA-OZAH01000822-OZAH01000822.1-human-gut-metagenome-genome-assembly--contig:-NODE-822-length-10765-cov-4.444631_pt1 | contig 10765 bp, 8 predicted proteins | sample MGYA00243304_ERZ653505 | MGnify/ENA primary metagenome ERZ653505 (study PRJEB26926, sample SAMN06164925) | human gut metagenome | biome: ENVO:00009003; feature: ENVO:2100002; material: ENVO:00002003...
GCACTGGATGGATTGAGAAGAGAGATCGCAACTGCTTTTTACAGGGAATGTAATCCTTCAACGACACAGGTAGAAACATTTAAAGAAGAGACAGGAAATGGAAATCTGAACAGATATTCTGTGTTTATTGAAACAGAGGAACAGTTAGAGACCGTGTTCAGCTTTTTGAATCAGAAAGAGGAACTTTATGGACAGGGAACTCAAAGGATTGGCCGGATTGCATTAGATTTCCGGTTGTTTGGCACAGGTTTTTCAGACACACATGTCAGAGAGAGGATTGATTTTTGGAGAAAAAGCGGAGTTGAATTGTATCTGGTATTTCCACATATTTTCAGAGAGAATGCGCAGGAATGGTTTGGAAGACAATTTGAAAACTTTAATCAATTGCCAATTGACGGCGTTGTTATTCGAAATTTTGAAGCTTTCTTTTTCTTAAAAGAAAGAGGATTTGACAAAAAGATTATATTAGACCATAATCTATATATCTTTAATCAGTATGGCAAAGAATTTTGGAAACAGCAAAAAGTTGAGGATTTTACAGCTCCGTTGGAGCTTAACAGCAGAGAACTAAGAGAACTTGATATCAGAAACGGTGAACTTCTTGTTTACGGAAGAATTCCGGTTATGGTATCTGCACAGTGTATTGAGAGAACAACTTCAGGCTGTTCTAAGAAACCGGGAGTACGAGTGCTTCAAGACAGAAGAGACGAAAAATTCTTTGCGCGTAACTATTGTGATCTCTGTTATAATGTGATTTATACGGAAAATCCGATCAATCTAAGACAGGAATGGGACAGAGTGAAGGAATTGTATCCAAAGATGCGCCGTATCCAGTTTACTCTGGAAGATAAAGAACAGACAGAAACAGTTCTGAATACATTTTTTGTAACAGATGAAAAAACTGTTGCCAGAGGAAAAGAAGATACAGATTTTACAACAGGACATTTCAACAGAGGAATTATTTGAAGCAGGTGAAATATGGCTAATATTATTATTCAGGTATCAAAATACCTTATCATCATCTTGATGGCGGCATATACTTTTTCCTGTTTTTCAATCTTTACGAGAAGTTATGAAGATGAGGAAAACAAAGTATTGATCCGTCAGGATGTACTTCTATTTATGATACAGATCACTGCATTTATTGCAATGTATTTTGCAACGCAGGATCTGAGGATGATGTTCATATATGGTGCACTGGCAGTGATTGTGATGGCAGTCATCTTATTATACAATCTGATCTACCCGAATGTTTCGAGACTGGTTGTCAATAATATGTGTATGTTGATCACAGCGGGAATGATCATGATCACAAGGCTTTCCACACAGAGTAAGTCTCCTTATGGAATTGCAATCCGTCAGCTGGTATTTGTTGTTGTTGGTATTGTTTTTGGTCTTATTGTTCCGGTTCTGATCCGGAAGATGACTTTCCTGGAGAACTGGACTTATATCTATGCAGCAGTTGGAGGAGCAGCACTTCTCATCGTTGCATTGTTTGCAGCAACACTTGGAGGAGCAAAGCTGAGTTTCAATATTGGACCTGTGAGTCTGCAGCCTTCTGAGTTTGTTAAGATTCTGTTTGTATTTTTTGTGGCAGCAAGCCTGAATAAATCGACAGAATTTAAGAATGTTGTTGTTACGACTGCGATAGCGGCAGCACATGTTCTGATTCTTGTATTGTCAACAGATCTGGGAGCTGCATTAATCTATTTTATTGTGTATCTGGTTATGCTATATGTTGCGACAAGACAGCCGTTATATGCAATTGCAGGTGTGGCAGCAGGGTGTGGAGCTGCAGTGATTGGATATCATCTGTTTTCCCACATTAAGGTCAGAGTTGCGGCATGGCAGGATCCGTTTGCAGCTTATAGCGAAGGGGGGTATCAGATTGCCCAGTCGTTGTTTGCGATTGGAAGTGGCGGCTGGTTTGGAACAGGGTTATTCCGTGGTCAGCCGGATACGATTCCAGTTGCAGAGACGGATCTGATCTTCTCTGCAATGACAGAAGAAATGGGACTGATTTTTACACTGTGTCTGATCCTTGTATGCGTCAGCTGTTATGTGATGTTTTTGAATATTGCGATGGAATTGCGTAATTTCTTCTATAAATTAGTAGCACTTGGTCTGGGAACCTGCTATATTTTTCAGGTATTTCTGCAGATCGGAGGAGTGACAAAGTTCATTCCGTTAACCGGAGTAACACTTCCATTCGTCAGTTATGGTGGAAGTTCTCTGTTAAGTACGATGATCATGTTTGGGATTATTCAGGGGCTCTACATTGTCAGAGAAGATGAAGAAGCAGAAGAAGAGCATCAGATTGAGATGCGGCGCGCAAGACAGAGAAACCGCAGCAGGCAGAATGAAAGACGCCGCCAGAGCAGTTCGAATGCAAAATCAGGAAGATCCCGTCAGGATGGACGTGACAGACGAAGAGAATATGATGGAGATAACAGAGACAGAGCAAGACAAAGAGAAAGGGATTTAAGAAATGAATCGGGAAGAACGACCGGTAAGAAAACAACAAAAAACAGACCGAGATTCGAGGATGTCCCGGAACAGCGGCAGCAAAGACAGCGGAGAACGCGTTCGGAACAAAGAGTTCGCTAGAGTCACTTACTTTTTCGTGATTCTCTTTATCGCGTTGATGGGGTATCTTGTATATTTTATGGTCGTGCGGGCAAAACTTGTAGTGAACAGTCCATATAATCAAAGACAGGATGCTTATGCAGATACGATTATACGAGGAAGCATTGTTGATAAGAATGGAAATGTGCTTGCACAGACAGTCGTTGGGGATGATGGATCAGAGACGAGAGAGTATCCTTATGGAGAAGTGTTTGCTCATGTGATCGGATACAGTAATTCCAAACTTGGAACTACGGGCCTGGAATCGGTAGAGAATTTTGAGCTTCTGACATCAAATGCATTCTTTCTTGAAAAACTGCAGAATGAATTCAGTGAAAAGAAGAATCGAGGAGATACAGTTGTAACAACATTGGATGCAAATCTGCAGCAGGCGGCTTATGATGCGCTTGGATCAAACAAAGGTGCGGCAATCGTAATGGAGGCGAGTACGGGAAAGATTCTCGCCATGGTTTCCAAACCGGCATATGATCCGAATAATATTTTAAGTGACTGGTCAGAATTGAATTCAGATGAAGAAAACAGTCCGCTGTTGAATCGTGTGACACAAGGATCTTATGCTCCGGGATCGACGTTTAAAGTGGTTACAACACTTGCTTTTATGCGTCAGAACAGTGATTATCCGAATTATACATATGATTGTAATGGAGAGATTTCACAGGGAGATATTACAATTCACTGCTTTAATGGAAATGCACATGGCTCAGAGGATCTGAGAAGTTCCTTTGCAAATTCCTGTAATTCATCTTTTGCCAATATTGGTCTTGGCCTGGATCTGACGCAATACCGTCAGACGGCGGAAGATTTATTGTTCAATAAATCGCTTCCGGGTGTACTGAATACAGCGAAGAGCTCCTTTGCACTGGATCAGAATTCCAGTGAGGGAGAAGTAATGATGACGGCAATGGGACAGGGAAAGACAACCGTAAGTCCATATCATATGGCACTGATTGCCGAGGCAGTGGCGAACGGTGGAACCATGATGCAGCCATACCTTGTGGAAAGTGTGACGAATTATACGGGCTCCCAGATACGAAAGAATGTTCCGAAAAGTTATAAGAAGGTCATGACATCGGATGAAGCTGCACAATTGAAAGAGTATATGACAGCTGTTGTAGAGGAAGGAACAGGATCTGTCTTAAAAGGAAGATCCTATACTGCTGCAGGAAAAACGGGAACAGCAGAGTACAGTATGTCAGATGGAGAAAAGACACATTCCTGGTTTATGGGATTTACAAATGCGGATAATCCGGATCTGGTAATCAGTGTGATCACAGAAGGTTCGGATGGAAGTTCCAGCGGAAAAGCAGTAGCAATCGCCGGGGATATTTTAGATGCCTATTACAACTAATGAGAGGAGAAAAGATGCAGACAAAATTTTTCTGTGATTTATATGTCAGCGAAGGCTGGGAAAAGAAAAAACTGAAATTAATAAAAAAATTGCAGAAAAATAAACTGCAGCCTTCTGTCTATGTAATTACGCTTTCACAGGGAAAGCAGAACCATTTAGAATATTATTCGTCGCTTCTTTTAAAGCAACATATATTTGACAATGCATCTTTATTTATTGTTGGAATTGCGAATGGGTATGATGGCGCATTGAGTCTGATCGAAAGGATTGCGGAAGAAGCATATGAGAAGACGGGAGAGGTAAACTTGAGAAAGTTCCTTTTGGATCGTCAGGAAGAGTTTGAGAAAAAGGAGATTCGAAGCGTATTATACATATCCTGTTTCTTATACTGAAAATAATTGGATGGATTCTTCTTTTTTTGCTCGTAATTTTACTCTTACTGATTTTAACAATCTTGTTTTATCCGGTGAAATACAGATTTTCTGCAAAAGGGGAGAATACACTTGATACCCTTGTGGCATATGGAAAGGTCAGTTGGCTGTTTCATCTGATTTCCGGATCAGCGTCTTATGAACATGGAGAATTAAAATGGAAGTTTCGTCTTGCCTGGAAGAAATTTGACAGTTCGGAAGAGGAACAAAAGGAAACGTCAGAGAAGCCGGTGGTTCCTGAGCCGTTGGAAAAAGAACCTTTGGAAGGTAAGAAGACGGAAGTAAAGAATAATCCACCGGAAAAAGATGTGAAAATTGAGAAAGCATCAGAAAAAGAGCCAGAGATAAAAAAAGAGTCAGAGACAGAAAAGACGAAAGTTCGAGAGGAGCGCAGGCCCGAAAACGTACAGACGGAATCTAAATTGAAAAAAATCAAATATACATTTCAGAAACTCTGTGGTACTATAAAAAAAGCAGGAGAGAAAAAAGAATTTCTGACCGCTTTTTTAACTTACGAGAATCATCAACGGGCATTCGAGGCAGTGAAGAAAGAATTATGCCATCTGTTACATGTTCTGAAGCCTAAAAAGCTTCAGGCGAATGTTACATTTGGATTCAGTGATCCTTCCTGGACAGGATATATGTTAGCTTTTCTGGGGAGCATTTACGGACTGATTGGTGAGTATGTTCAGATTCAGCCGGATTTTGAAGAACGAAAGCTGGAGGGAAATGCATCTGCAGAAGGGAAGATCCGGGTTATTTACTTTGCTGTTCCTGCATGGAAGCTATTCTGGAATAAAGATGTGAAGATTACCTACAAACACATTAGAAAATATATAAAATGAGAGGAGTCAGGATTATGGCAGACGGAAACAAATTTAAAGAAACAGTAGAATCACTCTTTCAGGGAATGGACAGCGTTGTTTCATCAAAGACAGTTGTCGGAGATGCGATCCATATCAACGGAACAATCATTCTTCCATTGGTAGATGTCTCTTTTGGTATTGGAGCAGGTTCTTTTAACGCTGAAAAGAAAGACAGAGCAGGCGGTGGAATCGGTGGAAAGATCACACCGAGTGCTGTGATCGTTATTCAGGATGGAAAGACGAAACTTGTGAATATCAAGAATCAGGATACAATTACAAAACTTTTGGATATGGTACCTGATGTGGTAGACCGTTTTACATCAAAAGATGAAAAATTAACAGAAGAAGATGTAGCAGATATTCTGGATGCAGAATAAAATAGTTACTAGAATATAGAAAATATTGGGAGCAGTATTGTGAAGAAAGTTTTTGGATTTGCATTGTTTTGGTTTGCAGCAGGAATGATCGTCATGATGCTGCTTTCTGATGTCTTATGGGGAACTGTGATCGCAATTACTGGTATTGTACTGGCATATTGTCTGTTCTGCAGATAAAAAAAGAACTTTATCCGAAGAAACAGATAAAGTTCTTTATACCGTGTCATATTGAATCATCAAACGAGAATTAAGCACGCTCAACGAGTCCTGATCTCAGGCAAGAAGTACAAACGTACATTTTCTGAGAACCGCCCTCTGTCTTAACTCTTACAGACTTCACATTTGATTTCCACATTTTTGGTGATCTTCTATGAGAGTGGCTTACATTGTTTCCAAAATGAGCACCCTTTTCACAAATAGCACATTTAGCCATGACTGCACCTCCTAACAATCTAAACTGGTCTTTTAGACTCATAACAATGATATTCTATCAGAATCTTTCGAGTAATGCAAGTGTTATTTTAAAAAAATCAAAACTGTATTGTAAAAAACAAAAAGTAATAGTATAATAGTCATGTTATATATGGAAAGAACCTATAGAATTGGAGGGAATATATGATGAAGGGAAGTATGAGTACAGATCTTGGAATCATTACAATCAATCCTGAAGTCATTGCAAAATATGCAGGCTCAATGGCAATTGAGTGCTTTGGCATAGTAGGAATGGCAGCAGTTAATATGAAAGATGGCCTTGTACATCTTTTGAAAAGAGAAAGCCTGACAAGGGGAATTCATGTTGAAATCACAGAAGATAATGTAATTACGCTTGATTTTCATGTGATCGTTTCCTATGGAGTGAATATTCTTTCAGTTTCTGACAACCTTATGAATAATGTAAAATATAAGGTAGAAGAATTTACTGGTATGAAAGTAGATAAGATCAACATCTTCGTTGAAGGTGTCAGAGTGATAGATTAAGGAGGAACAATTGTGGCTGTTAAAACGATAAACACCGAATTGCTTCAGAAGATGTTTCTTGCGGGAGCAGCGAATCTTGAGGCAAAGAAGGAGTTCATTAATGAATTGAACGTATTTCCGGTGCCGGATGGTGATACAGGAACAAATATGACACTGACGATCCTGTCAGCGGCAAAAGAAGTAAAGGCGCTGGAGAATCCTGATATGGTGGCGATTGCAAAAGCAATTTCTTCAGGCTCTCTTCGTGGAGCAAGAGGTAACTCCGGAGTTATCTTATCCCAGCTTCTTCGTGGCTTTACAAAGGAGATCAGAGAACATAAAGAGATTGACACAATTACACTTGCGAAGGCATGTGAACGTGCAACTGCAACTGCTTATAAGGCTGTTATGAAGCCGAAGGAAGGAACAATTCTTACTGTAGCAAAGGGAGCATCCCAGAAAGCGGCAGAGCTTGCAGAGACAACAGAAGATCTGGATACATTTATTTCAGAAGTGATCAACTATGCGCAGGAAGTTCTTGAAAAGACACCGGAGATGCTTCCGGTATTAAAAGAAGCAGGCGTAGTAGATTCCGGTGGACAGGGACTTCTGGAAGTGATGCGTGGTGCATACGATGCATTCCAGGGAAAAGAGATTGATTATTCTGCGATCGAGGCAAGTGCCGGCACAAAGATGGTGAAGCCTTCTGAACAGGCAGAAACAGAGATTAAATTCGGATATTGTACAGAGTTTATCATCATGCTGGAAAAAGAATTCACAGCGAAAGATGAGACAGAGTTCAAAGCATATCTGGAGTCTATCGGAGATTCTATCGTATGCGTAGCGGATGATGATATTGTTAAGATTCACGTGCACACGAATGATCCGGGACTTGCAATCCAGAAAGCGCTGACATACGGACAGCTCTCACGTATGAAGATTGATAATATGAGAGAAGAGCATCAGGAGAGACTGATCAAAGATGCGGAGAAACTGGCTGCACAGCAGGCTGAAGCGAAAAAGGCGGAGCCGCGCAAAGAAGTCGGATTTATTGCAGTTTCTATCGGAGAAGGAATGAATGAGATTTTCCGTGAGCTTGGTGCTGACTACATTATTGAAGGCGGTCAGACAATGAATCCAAGTACAGAAGACATGCTCAATGCGATCGATCAGGTGAACGCAGAACATATCTTTATCCTTCCGAACAACAAGAACATTATTCTTGCTGCCAATCAGGCGCAGGCACTGACAGAGGATAAGGATATTATTGTTGTGCCTTCCAAGACAGTTCCGCAGGGAATTACTGCGATCATTAACTATATGCCGGATGCAGACGCACAGACGAATCTGGAAGCAATGATCGAAGGAATTGGAAATGTGAAGACAGGACAGGTTACTTATGCAGTCCGTGATACACACATTGATGACAAAGAGATCCATGAGGGAGATATCATGGGAATCGGAGACAGTGGAATTCTTGCTGTCGGACAGTCTGTGGAAGAGACAACAAAAGAGATGCTTGCACAGCTGGTGGATGAAGACACAGAGCTGATCAGTCTGTATTATGGTCAGGATGTACAGGAGGAGAGTGCAGAGAACTTTGCACAGGAGATTGAAGATTTATATCCGGATGTAGATGTTGATGTACATTCCGGCGGACAGCCAATCTACTATTATGTACTTTCTGTTGAGTAAGAGAACTGTCAGCAAAGAAACAGAACAGCAGCACTGTAATAAAATCAGGAACAGACCGGGACATTTGGGAAAAGTGTTCCGGTTATTTTGTTTAGGAGACAGACATAAATGAGTAAAAAAGCAGGAGTTGGAACAATCAAAGGTGTAGGCGAAAAAACGGAGAAGCTCTTCGAAAAAATCGGAGTTTACACAGTGGATGACCTGATTCATTATTATCCGAGAGGGTATGAGATTTTTGGAGAACCGGTTCCGATCAGTGAAGTGGAGGAAGGAAAAGTCTGCACGATCTGCGGCAGTGTTTTTGGGCGTGTGCAGGTTTCACCGGGAAAAGGAAGACAGATCACGACTGCATATTTAAAGGATCTGACAGGAACAATAAAGGTAATCTGGTTTCGAATGCCGTTTTTGAGAAATACACTTGGACGAAAAGGAGCAGTTGTTCTTCGCGGCAGGGTTGTGAAGAAAAGAGATTCCCTTGTGATGGAACATCCGGAGATTTACGATCCGGCAGTCCGTTATCAGGAAAAGATCAACACCATGCAGCCTGTTTATGGATTGACAGCAGGTCTGACAAACAATGCAGTAATCAAAGCACTACGTCAGGCATTAGAACAGGTGCGGGAACAGGATGACTTTCTTCCGGATGAATTTACGAAGAAATATCATTTCCGGCCTTATGAACAATCTGTGCGGGAGATGCATTTCCCGGAGAATAAAGAAGCATTTCTTGCGGCAAGACAACGATTCGTTTTTGAGGAATTTCTTGTTTTTATTCTTTCTCTGCGCCAGATTAAAAATACACAGGACAGGATGAAGAACGGATTCCGTTTTGAAGATCAGCCTCAAATCAGCGAATTCCTGAAACAACTGCCGTATGAACTGACGGCTGCGCAGCTGCGGGTATGGGATGATATGCAGAAAGACATGAAAAGTCAATATGTCATGTCCAGACTTGTTCAGGGAGATGTTGGATCAGGTAAAACAATCGTAGCAGTTCTTGGATTACTGTTTGCAGGATTGAACGGCTATCAGGGAGCGTTAATGGCACCGACAGAGGTACTTGCAAGACAGCATTTTGAAAATATCAAAGACATGTTGGAACAGTATCAGATCCCACTGCGGGCAGAACTTTTGACCGGATCTATGAAAGCAAAAGAAAAGAGAGAAGCTTATGCCCGGATTGAGAGTGGGGAATCATCAATTATTATAGGAACACACGCATTGATACAGGAGAAAGCAATCTATCACAATCTGGCACTTGTGGTGACGGATGAACAGCATCGTTTTGGCGTAAAACAAAGAGAAATGCTTGCAGGTAAAGGAAACCTGCCACACATTCTCGTAATGAGTGCGACACCGATCCCGAGAACACTTGGAATTATTCTTTATGGTGATCTGGATATTTCTGTGATCGATGAGCTCCCAAAGAACCGTCTTCCGATCAAAAACTGTGTTGTGGATACAGGATACCGTCCGAAGGCCTATGAATTCATAAGAAAACAGGTGGCACAAGGACGTCAGTGCTATGTGATCTGTCCGATGGTTGAAGAGAGTGAAGCAATGGAAGCAGAAAATGTTATCGATTATTGCGAGATGCTTTCAGAAACGTTGGGAGATTCAATCAATGTCAGCTTTCTGCATGGAAAGATGAAGGAAAAAGAGAAAGATGAAGTGATGAATGCATTTGGAAGAAATGAAATCCAGGTGCTTGTTTCAACAACAGTTGTTGAAGTAGGAATTGATGTGCCGAATGCGACAGTAATTATGATCGAAAATGCAGAGCGTTTCGGGTTGGCGCAGCTTCATCAGCTGAGAGGAAGGGTTGGTCGTGGAAAGTATCAGTCCTATTGCATTTTCATGACAGCATCGAAATCAAAAGAAACAAAGGAACGGTTAGATATCCTGAATCATTCAAATGACGGTTTCTTTATTGCAAGTGAAGATCTCCGACTGCGTGGACCGGGGGATCTTTTTGGAATCCGGCAAAGTGGCGTGCTTGATTTTAAAGTTGCCGATGTATTTCAAGATGCAAAGCTGCTTCAAAATGCAAGTGAAGAGGCAGACAGACTTCTTCTGGACGATCCGAAACTGGAATTCCCTGAGCACCGCAGATTGAAAGAACATTTACGGATAAAACTGGATGAAATCATGCTGGAAACAACATTGTGATGTTTGAGGATTATGGCAGAAGTTACCAGTTTAAAATTAATTTCCCTCCACATACTAACAGCGTAACAAAGCTAAATAGTAAAGTTACAAAATGCAAAAGGAGGAAAAAGATCATGGCAAGTCGTTCATCTAACAAAACAGCAGTACCTGAGGCGAAAGGAGCTATGAACAAGTTCAAGTACGAAGTAGCATCCGAGTTGGGAGTTCCGTTAACAGACGGCTACAATGGCTGTCTCTTATACACATCTCCGAGCCCACGAGACCGTACTAGATCTC
>ENA-OZAH01000831-OZAH01000831.1-human-gut-metagenome-genome-assembly--contig:-NODE-831-length-10626-cov-5.870116_pt1 | contig 10626 bp, 8 predicted proteins | sample MGYA00243304_ERZ653505 | MGnify/ENA primary metagenome ERZ653505 (study PRJEB26926, sample SAMN06164925) | human gut metagenome | biome: ENVO:00009003; feature: ENVO:2100002; material: ENVO:00002003...
CTAACAAGTGTAGAGTAGCACAAGTTTCTTTTCTGCTTCTTAGTTTTCTTAGTCAAAATGTGACTGTGAAAAGCGTGCTTTCTTTTGATTTTACCTGTTCCGGTAAGGGTAAACCTTTTTTTAGAACCGGAGTTAGTCTTCATCTTTGGCATCTTACTTGTTTTTAAATTATTAAATGATATGGCAACGCACTATACCTGCGCGTTACGCATCCTTTCTTATTCTTCACCCATTTCCGGCTTCTCTGCTTTTTGTGCAGGAGCAGCAGGTTTCGGTGCTCCGGCTGTTGCAGGCTTTTTAGAAGCTTCTTTCTTTTTCGGAGAAAGCTGAATAGTCATGCGCTTACCTTCCAGTATCGGCATTTGATCTACTTTAGCGTAGTCTTCCAGATCATTTGCAAAACGAAGCAAAAGCACTTCACCTTGCTCCTTGAAAAGGATGGAGCGACCTTTAAAGAATACATAAGCCTTCACCTTATCGCCATCTTCCAAAAATCCTTTAGCATGCTTCAACTTAAAGTTGTAATCATGGTCGTCTGTCTGGGGTCCGAAACGGATTTCCTTCACATTAACCTTAACCTGCTTCGCTTTCTGTTCCTTCTGACGTTTCTTTAATTGATAAAGAAATTTAGAATAATCAATAATACGACAAACAGGGGGTTGAGCATTAGGAGAAATTTCCACTAAATCCAATTCTTTTTCTTCAGCCATTTTCAGAGCCTGAAAGATTGGATATACTTTCGGTTCAATATCATCGCTTACTATGCGAACTTCCTTGGCACGAATCTGTTCATTGATTCTGTATTGCCCTTTTAGAGTGTCATTCTTCATTAAAAACGTTTACTTCCTAGTTTGATCTTTTTATTGTTATACTAAATATTTTATTCTGAAACGGCTGCAAAGTTACCATTTATTTATCATATTCTGAACTTCTTCGTTCAAAATTTTAGCAAATTCTTCAAATTTCATGGTTCCTTTGTCACCTTCGCCTTGTCTACGAACAGAAACTTCACCATTTTCCGCCTCTTTTTCACCGACAATCAGCATATAAGGAATGCGCTTCATTTCATTATCACGAATCTTGCGGCCGATCTTCTCGTTACGATCATCTACAATCGCACGGATTTCGTGTATTTTCAGATACATCTTCACCTGTTCTGCATATTCATTGAACTTCTCACTGATCGGCAGAATAACTACCTGTTCCGGTGTCAGCCACAATGGGAACTTACCGGCAGTGTGCTCAATCAATACAGCAACAAAACGTTCCATTGATCCGAACGGAGCACGGTGAATCATCACCGGACGATGCTTCTGATTATCAGAGCCCATATATTCAAGTTCAAAGCGTTCCGGCAAGTTGTAGTCAACCTGGATAGTACCCAGCTGCCAACGACGACCGATAGCGTCTTTCACCATAAAGTCAAGCTTAGGACCATAAAAAGCAGCTTCTCCATACTCAATCTTAGCAGGCAAGCCCTTCTCCGCACAAGCCTCGATAATAGCCTGTTCCGCTTTTTCCCAGTTATCATCGCTACCAATATACTTTTCACGGTTCACTTTATCACGCAAAGATATCTGTGCTTCAAAATTCTGGAAATCCATAGAACGGAACACAATAGATATAATATCCATCACACGAAGGAACTCATCTTTCACCTGCTCCGGACGACAGAAGATATGCGCATCATCCTGCGTAAAGCTACGAACACGAGTTAAACCATGTAACTCTCCACTTTGTTCATAACGACAAACCGTACCAAATTCAGCTATACGCAACGGAAGGTCTTTATAAGAACGTGGGAAGTTTTTGTAAATCTCACAGTGGTGAGGACAGTTCATTGGTTTCAAGAAATACTCTTCCCCCTCTTCCGGAGTATGGATAGGTTGGAAAGCATCCTTGCCATATTTTGCATAGTGACCCGAAGTCACATACAGCAACTTATTACCGATTGGCGGAGTAATCACCTCCTGATAATCGTAACGTGTCTGGATACGACGTAAGAACTCCTGCAGACGCAGACGCAATGCAGTACCTTTCGGCAACCACATAGGAAGTCCCTTACCTACAGTTTCGGAGAACATAAACAACTGCATCTCCTTACCAATCTTACGATGGTCACGCTTCTTCGCTTCTTCCAATAACACCAGATATTCATCCAGCATTTTCTTCTTCGGGAACGTGATACCATAAATACGAGTCAGCATCTTACGATCTTCATGACCACGCCAATAAGCACCAGCCACTGAAGTCAACTTAATAGCCTTGATCGGAGCAGTCGTCATCAAGTGAGGACCACGACAAAGGTCAGTAAATGCACCCTGGGTATAAGTCGTAATGTGTCCGTCTTCCAGTTCAGAAATCAATTCACATTTATATGTTTCGCCACGGTCACCAAACATTTTCAGAGCATCCGTTTTTGCGATGCTTTTTCTGACTACGTCTTCTTTCTTTGCAGCCAGTTCCAACATTTTAGCTTCAATGGCAGGAAGGTCGCTTTCTTTAATTACCGCTTCACCCGGATCCACATCATAGTAGAATCCGTTTTCAATAGCCGGTCCGATACCAAACTGGATACCCGGATAAAGTTCCTGCAAAGCTTCCGCCAACAAGTGTGCACTTGTATGCCAGAATGCATGCTTACCTTCTTCATCATCCCATTTATAAAGAACGAAATTAGCATCTTCATTAATAGGACGTCCTAAATCATAAGTCTCGCCGTTCACGCCACATGCCAGCACTTCCTGTGCCAGACGCGAGCTGATACTTTCAGCAATCTGTAAACCGTTCACTCCTTCGTTATACTCACGAACGGAGCCATCGGGAAATGTTATCTTTATCATAATATGATGATGTTATATTTTCATAATTTGAACGCAAAAGTAACTAAATCTTTTGAGTTTTCTATTTTTTATCAAAAAAATGTTATTCCGATTGATCTGTAAAACGTTTGATAACATTATAAGCAGAAACAATCCCCAACTCACCGGCTTTACTCAAATCTGAAATGCCCAGCTTATTATTTCCTAAGAAAATATGAGTCAGTCCACGATTGAAATAAGCATCCGCAAAATCAGGATTTAGCTCGATCGCCTTATCGTAGTCAATAATTGCGGCACGGTAATCTTTCAACATGGCAGAAACATTAGCACGATTATAATATGCGTACACAAAGTCCGGAGCCAGATTAATCACCTTATCCAAGTCTTTTCTGACCACTTCATAATCTACTGCGGTAATCTCCTTACGCTTATTATCACCCGGAACAACATCTGTTTCGACAGCTTGTTCAGCCTTCTGATACTCCAACTGTTTACAACGGATCAGCGCACGCATAAAATATGCCGGGAAGAAATCACCATCCAGTAAGATCGTCTGGGTCAAATCAGAAACCGCACTCGAGAAGTCCTGCACCAGATAAAAATCAATCGCACGGGCAAAACGTTTCGAAGCATTCTTGTCATCTTCCACAATCGCCGATGTGTGTGTATCAATCAAGGCAAAATGCACCTTCACCTGTTCTTCCGTCAACGGAGCTTCCATATTTGTGATACGAAGACGTTTCGGAAGTATACCCGTACGGTTCAAGTCTTCAATATATTTGTGGAAGTTCACCGAACGTTTCACGTCACTCATCTTCTCATAATAAGTCAAAGCGAACATCGGTTCCAGCGTTATATTTACATTCTTATCCTGCACACGACCACGATAATCACTTGTATAGCGTTGTTCGGCTTCAGAATCATCCGCAATCACTATCTTACGATAGTTATTCATATTCTTATCGGATTTCTTACGGGTCTTCTCTCCGCCTTCCTCATCATTCTCCTTATCCTTGTTCTGTGCTACATCTTTGTTCGTCACACCGTTCTGCTTGTCGATCTGCGCCTTCATGACTTTAAATTCATCCTGCTCCGCACCCTTCTTATCTCCAATCTTTCTGCGAGCTTCCGAACGCTGATAGTATCCGGCCAGGAAGTTCGGATACTGATTGATAACAGTTGTGTAATCTTGTATAGCCCCGCGATAATCACCCGTTTGCGCACGCAGCAAACCACGGTTAAAGACAGCCATCATATTATCCGGCTCCATCTTGATAACAAAGTCGAAGTCTTCGATAGCCCGGTTATCATCTCCTACCTGTGCACGTAACAAACCGCGGTTATAATGACCGATAAAGTTATTCGGATCAATATCCAATGCCAGATCATAATCGCTCATGGCACCTCTTAAATTATTCTGATGAAAACGAGCCAATGCACGGTTTATATAATTTCCAGCATTCTTAGCACTCAACGGAATAGCACGGTTGAAATCCGCTTCCGCTTCCGCATACTTAGCCTGTTGTAATTTAACAATCGCTCTTGCAGCCCAAGCATCCGGATCATATTTATCCAGTTCAAGCGCCTTATTGAAGTCATTCAAGGCAGCAATCGTATCTTTCTGTTGTAAAGACACTTCCCCCCTCATCAAATAAGCACGGGTATAGCGTGGAGACACCTTCAACAAGCTTTCCAAATCCTCTTTCGCAGCATTATAATCCTTCTTCTGGATATGAGATAATGTCAGGTTATGCCATAAAGTAATATTCTCCGGATCATAATGCAATGCTTTCTTATAATCCTCAATCGCTCCATCAAATTTACTCTGACGAATCCTTGCCAAACCACGAATCTGATAAGCACCCACCACAAATGGATTACGTTGGATAGCTGCATCACAGTCTGCTTCAGCACCCTGAAAATCCTCCAGATTCAGTTTAGCCAATGCCCTGAAGAAATAAGGTTCATACAGATAAGGCTTAGCGTTAATAACCTGGTTAAAATACTGAATAGAAAGTACATAGTCCTCAAAATAAAGAGCGTTTCGGGCAATAGTCATCACCCGATCCGTATTTATTTGAGCACACACCAGCGTTGGGAACAGTAATAAAACTGTTAAGATTCTTTTTATCATTGATATTTTATGCTTGTAAACGAAGCAAAAATAATGCTTTTCGCTTACTTAACAGGGATATAAACGTTTTTTATCTTTATTTCACCTGTTTCATCTTATATGAACTGCGCGCTTTCCCCTTCAACATCGTATTCAGCTTTCCTTTAATCATCTGCTTACGAAGCGGTGAGATATGGTCGATGAACATCTTACCATCCAAATGATCGAACTCATGTTGCATCACCCGAGCCAGATAACCTTCCACCTCTTCCTCATGCTCCACAAAATTCTCGTCCATATATTTCACGCGAATTTTATCACCTCTCTTCACTGTTTCGTGAATACCGGGAAGGCTTAAGCATCCCTCTTCCATATTCACTTCTTCCCCTCCTACTTCCAAAATATGAGGATTGATATACGCCTTATTAAAGTCTTTAAATTCAGGATATTCCTCCGAAAGCGGATCCAATGTAATCGTAACCACACGAATAGGCAAACCAATCTGTGGAGCAGCCAATCCTACACCGTCCGCATGTACCATTGTTTCGAACATGTTCTCAATCAACTCTTTCAGATTCGGATAATCCGGTGTTATGTCCTCTGCAACCTTTCTCAATACAGGTTGACCATATACATAAATAGGTAAAATCATACTTTTATACTCTACTAAAAAATTAAGTTATTCTTATGTCCTATACTAAAAACGTTTACTCTCCAAATATGTTTGCAAAATAATAGTAGCACTTATTTCGTCCACCAATGCCTTGTTTTGGCGGTCTTTTTTCTTCAAACCTGCCTCCAGCATGGTACGGTGTGCAAGAACAGAAGTGAAACGTTCGTCCACATATTCGACCGGAAGGTCCGGATAACGCTTTTTCAGCGAACGAACAAAAGGCTCTATATTCTTCATATTCTCCGAAACCTCATTATTCATTTGCTTGGGCAACCCAATAATAATCCGCTCCACCGGTTCTTTAGCTATATATTCACCGATAAAGTTCAGAAGTTCATGCGTGGGCACCGTCGTCAATCCGTTTGCGATCAGCTGCATTGTATCGCTCACAGCTATTCCGGTACGCTTTCTTCCATAATCTATTGCTACTATTCTGCTCATGGGGTACAAAAATACAAAAAAGACGCTTCCCGTGAAAGGAAACGTCTCTTTTATTCTATTATTTCAAATGTATATTATTCTTCAACAATAGCTACACGGCTTAACTTAGCATCATCATAGAACATGTTGCCTACACCACCCTTGTAATCAACCTTCAATTGAGAAGCAGGAACACCAAATTCATTAACCATCAGGTCACGAACAGCTTCAGCTCTCTTCTTACTCAACTTCATGTTGTATTCAGCAGAACCAGTACCCTTATCAGCATATCCTGTTATAGTAAACACTTTATCAGTTGCTTTGATACCCTTAGCCATAGCTTCAATATTCATGTATTCTCTCTTGCTGATGTTGCTCTTTCCGATATTGAATACAACAACCAGACGTGGAACGAATCCAGCTTCTTTCTTAACGATCACTTCAGGTTTCTTGTTACGAGCTTCAACCAAGTCACGTTTCAAAGATTCGTTTTCACCCTTCAAAGCGTTCACTCTGTCTCTCATGTCGTTCAACTGGCTTTCCGGAACCATTGGTACAGTAGGAACAGCATCCCAACCACGTTTCTTAAACTTGTAAGTAACACCTACAGTCAGACCAGCCAATCCTTCAGGACCTGAATTGCCGAATGCGCCTTTCATCAAAAGTCCACGCAATTCAACGTTAAGATCCAAAGCAGAAGACAAACGGAAACGGTTGATCAAACCGGCATTGATACCCAGTTCGTCATAACCTGCACCTTTTCCTGAATGTACAAATCCAGCTCCTGCATAAGGAATGAATGAATACAGACGATCTTCTCTATAACCACAAATCATATTGGAAAGATTCAGCATTACATCTCCATGGAAGTTCATCACATTCCACTTTTCTTTGTAGTAGCCATTAGAATACTGTCCTCCGTCTACAAGCGGACCATTAGCATTAGGAGTAGCACCTTTAGCCTGAAGCCCGTTGTAAGCTACACGTAATCCGATACCCGGAGTAAACCACTTACCTACAGCAATGTCAAGTGCCGGAGCAAGACGTTTTCCGAAGTCAGCTTTACCATCATTGTCGCCAAAATACATTTGTGCGCCAACGCCACCACTAATAAACCAGTTAGCACCAAAGCGATTTGTTTCCACTCTATAACTCTTTGCTGCATTTTCTTTTTCTTGTGCAGGCAGACATACAGAGACTGCTGCCAATAAAATAAACAATAAACCCTTTTTCATCTCAATTTATTTTAGTAAATAATATATTTCAATTGTCTTACAGGCTAGATACACAACCCAAATGTTCCACACCTGACTAAGAGACAATAAACGTCATCCTTTCTTCTAAAATTAGTGCAAATATAGATATTTAATATAACACAAACAAAAAAACACGTAAATTTTCATTCATTCATAGAATTTTATAGAGCGATAAAAGTGTAATATAACTTCAGAAGGCATCTGAAGGGGTTTGTTGTGGAAGAATTAAAACAAAAAAATAGTCAGTGATGAAATTAGATCACTGACTATTTCTATTCTTTGTCTATATACTTTAGTTAATATACCAGTTTTACATTGTCAATCCACAGTGTATTTCCCGGAGAACCGATATAGGCTCCTCCATGACTGGACGTGAACTGAAGACACATATGAGTCGGAACATCATTTTCATCTCCCCAGGCCACTTCATGAATAGGCACGCTTTCACCCTTACTGTTCACCGTATAACTTTCAGTCACCTGCAAACGCATCATGTGCGACTTATATTCCGGACGATTCGTGATGTCACCGTACATAATCTCATAGGTCGCATTATTTTTCCAGTCCGTCGAATGATAGTAATAAGTCACCATAGTCCCTATCCGTTTTGCATACACATTTCCATTGGCATCTTCCCAACGTTTTTGCAGAAGCAGGATAGCTGCCGGATAATCTTTTCCGGGAACATCCGTAATCTTGCTGAAACCGGTAGCGCGAATACGGTTCTCTCGGTCGGACATCTTCACTTTATAGTCAAACTGAAGAGCCACCGGTTTTTTGGTAAACGGAATACCGGTCTGCAACATTTTCTGTGGGTTTTTAGTACCCTTAATCGGCTCATGCACCGAACCGGTAAAGACAGAGCCAGCCGCCAACACCGTAATATTAACCAGTCCCAACACTTTCACACTCTCCATGCGCGTATCCAAACGGGCGCAATATCCATCTCCCCGCTTCTCCGGGAATACCGAAGTATTAGTTTTCGTAATACCGGCAACTTTCGCCATCACATTTGAAGTAGCCCAAGGCGATCCGCCCATATTCTTATAAACCTGATCTCCCTTAATTACCGTCGTCGGCCCTATCGCATATACATTCTTTGTATTCCCACCGATAATGCTCGATTCCTTTATCTGACGGTCCACCCATTGATCCATGTCCCCAAAAGGAAGCATTTCAACTTTATGTTGCGCCATCAAAGACAAGGAAGAAATAAATGCAACGAAACCTGTCATCAACAGGCGATGAACGCTTTTCTGAATCATCAATACTTTTCCTTTCTTTTTCTTCTTATAAATTATAATCCCATTGTTTCAAAGCAAAATCCCAGTTCTCTTCTACCAAACGAATCGTACGGTCGTCATATTTATACTTATTCTTCTTATATCCCTTCTTTCCGCCCACATATTTTTCTATATCACTACGTGCTTCGGCAAATCCGGGGATAGAAAGAGACTGATAAATATTCTCCGTCATTCCCATCGCATCCGCTTCGAAATCTTCAAATTTCACTTCCATCAAGTTACCTTCCGGAATAAATTTCTTATCCGATTCATACTTATGATAAAGTTTTGCATAGATAGAAATGATATTTTCCTCTAATTGTTCATTGCTGACATCCTGCAACTTCAACGGTTGAATCGTATTTGTAAAGAAACTGCGTGTAGATTCGAATACGGTATACGGGTTACGCATCAGGTAGATAAACTTAGCATTCGGGAACATCTTCACCAGTTCCTTCACCCTTCCGGTATGCGGAGGATTCTTGCTAAGGAATTGAGTTCCCTGGGTATTCCACAAAGAAATCTTAATCAACTTCGTGAACACCTCTTCAAACACCTTCAATTCGGCATCCGTTATATCATCAAACAAAAGATACTTATCGGCATACTCCTGCTGATATTTCGGCAGGAACCAGAAATTATAATATGTATAAGGCATCATGTTCGACAAGGCGAACTCCTCCTCTTGCGGAAGATCCACCTTCAACTCCATATTATCGGTCGGACGCTTATCCGGCATCAAGAAAGCCATGTTCTTCTTGAAGAAAGGCTGCCCCCAGAGCATCAGGTGCGGGAATACCGTCTGGTACGTCGTGGTATAACCGAAATGCTTATCGCAGGCGAAGATGTTATGAACAAAAGTCGTACCACTCCGCCAATGCCCCAAGATAAACAAGGGGTCCATCTCGAGCGGCTTATCGGCCAATTTCTTGAACCGGCTATCCTCGATCGGCTTCAAGGCGCTCAACAGGCGGCAAACACCGGTCGTAAGGCGATACTTACCCTTAAAGCCCTTGTCTATCTGCTGCCGGGCCGTCACCTTCCTGAACGTATCCCAATCCGCCCCGACCAACGTATTGATCGGTAGCTTATCAAACTCCAACAATCCCATATCCTATCGTTTTTCCGTTATACATTTCACAGATACGCCCTGCCGGCCCAACTCCTCACAAACCTTACGGATCGCCTCATAATGCTCCTCTCCGATTCCCATCTCCGGGAGGTTCAAGGTAGCCAAAGCGTCTTCCGTCACCATATCTTTAGCGTCCACACGGTCGATGATCATACCCACGGCGGACGTATTATTCGTAATCGGATCGATCAAGATAAACGAGCCGGTCTGCTTATTCCTCCTATACGGATCGAAGAACAACTCCTTGCCGGTAGTAAATACCACACGGCCGATCTCGTTCAGCTCCAGATGATCCACGGAAGACTGCTCCATCGTGTTCACGTTCACCTTATAGCGGATACTATCCACACGGGCACGTGTCGTATGAGTGGTCTGCTTGATGTAGAACTGCTTGTTCACGTCCATGGCTTCCTCATCCATCCACACCAGCATGGCCTCGAAATTACGGTCGCGGATCGGCAAGTTATCCGGGTGCACCAGCATCTCCCCACGGGAGATATCGATCTCGTCCTCCAAGGTGATCGTAATACATTGAGGCGGGAAAGCCTGCTCCAACTCACCCTCGTAGGTGACGATGCTCTTTACCTTCGAGGTCTTCCCGGAAGGCAACGCCATCACCGTATCTCCCTTACGCACGATACCGCTAGCCACCTTGCCGCTAAACCCACGGAAATCCAGATTCGGGCGCAACACGTATTGCACCGGATAACGGAAGTCCTCGTAGTTACGATCCAAGTCGATAGGCACGTTCTCCAGATAATCCAATAAAGACGTACCCTCGTACCAAGGCGTACGATCACTCTTCTCCACCACGTTATCGCCATCCAAGGCCGATAAGGGGATATACGTGATATCCGGGATATCCAGCGGCTCCACGAAACGTTTACTTTCTCTTATACACATCTGACGCTGCCGAAGACTAGTCGA
>ENA-OZAH01000863-OZAH01000863.1-human-gut-metagenome-genome-assembly--contig:-NODE-863-length-10272-cov-4.276989_pt1 | contig 10272 bp, 7 predicted proteins | sample MGYA00243304_ERZ653505 | MGnify/ENA primary metagenome ERZ653505 (study PRJEB26926, sample SAMN06164925) | human gut metagenome | biome: ENVO:00009003; feature: ENVO:2100002; material: ENVO:00002003...
CTAGTCGTCGGCAGCGTCAGATGTGTATAAGAGACAGGTTCCAATCCCATTCATCCTTTTACTGATCACAAAGATCTTTGACTGGATGAAAGGAACGAAGCGTTTGAAGCCGATGGTGGAGAAGTTGGAGAAGAAGGCAATGAGTAAAAGTGACAAGATAGAGAAATATGAGTTCTGGGGTCTTGTACTTTTTGTTGGAATTCCTCTTCCGGGAACCGGAGCGTGGACAGGATCACTGATCGCAGCTCTGCTTGGAATCCGTTTTAGAAAAGCTTTTCCGGCAGTTGTTGTTGGTGTCTGTCTCGCAGCATTTATTATGTCAGTCATTTCCTATGGAATTATTGGCGGTATTTTTGGATAAGATAAATATGCAAAGGAAGTGATTTTTATGTTACTGAAAGATAATGAAGAAAAGAGAAATATAGCCTGGAGAACAGTTATGACGGTAACATCGGTCTTGATTATTTTAATTGCTATCTTTTTTGCAGTGAAGCTTTTTACTTCTAATCCTCTGGCAGGAAACTGGGAGAATACAGATGATGGAATGAAGCTCAAAATCAAGAATAATGGTGCGATGACAATTGTCCAGACATTGGATGAAAGTACGGTCAGTGTTCCGGTCGAGTATACGATCGACATGGAACATAAGCGTTTTGCGATTCATGTGAATGAAGAGAAACTTGCCACACAGGCTGAAAAGACGAAAAAATATTCCCAGCAGGATCTTAGAGATGTTGCGGATGTGATGGAAGGAACTTACGAATACAGTGTAGAGCAGAACGTACTGACACTGACGGATTCAGAATATGGAAGTCAGAAGACATTTGAAAAAAGTGGAAAGTAAAAGGTGATTCTGCCTCAGCAGATGACACAGAAAGTACTTGCAGAGCAGTGGAAACAGGGGGTACAGATCATGTACAGAAATCAGACGAAAGAAGTAAGAATTGGGGATGTTGTGATTGGGGGGGACCACCCGATTGCAATCCAGTCTATGACAAATACAAGGACAGAAGATGTAGAAGCCACAGTGGAGCAGATCCTGCGTCTGGAAAAAGCAGGATGTGAGATCATCCGCTGTACAGTTCCGACAATGGAGGCTGCAAAAGCAATCAAAGAGATTAAAAAACAGATTCATATTCCGCTTGTTGCAGACATTCATTTTGATTATAAGATGGCAATCGCAGCAATTGAGAATGGAGCTGATAAGATCCGTATCAATCCGGGAAATATCGGTGCAAAAGAACGGGTACAGGCAGTAGTAGACAAAGCGAAAGAGTACAATGTTCCAATCCGTGTCGGTGTAAATAGTGGTTCTCTTGAGAAACATCTGCTTGAGAAATATGGTGGTGTTACTGCAGAAGGGATCGTGGAGAGTGCGCTGGACAAAGTTCACCTGATCGAGTCTATGGGCTATGACAACCTTGTTGTCAGCATTAAATCTTCTGATGTTCTGATGTGTGTGAAGGCGCATGAGCTGATCGCTAAAGAATGCCCATATCCGCTTCATGTTGGAATTACAGAGTCTGGAACCGTATATTCAGGAAATGTGAAATCTTCTGTAGGACTTGGAATCATTCTCCATGAGGGAATCGGTAATACAATTCGTGTTTCCCTGACGGGAGATCCGGTAGAAGAGATTCGTACAGCAAAACTGATCCTTAAGACACTTGGACTTCGCAAGGGAGGTATTGAGGTTGTATCCTGTCCGACTTGTGGAAGAACAAGAATTAATCTGATCAAGCTTGCAAACCAGGTAGAAGAGATGGTAGCAGACATTCCGCTTGATATTAAAGTTGCAGTTATGGGATGTGTTGTAAACGGACCTGGAGAGGCAAAAGAAGCCGATATCGGAATTGCAGGAGGTATTGGGGAAGGACTTTTGATCAAGAAGGGTGAGATTGTCAAGAAGGTAAAGGAAGAAGAACTTCTTGATACTTTAAGACAGGAGTTATTGAATTGGAACAAATAAAGAATGAAAAAACATTTTTTCATGTATTTCCCACATTGAAAGTAGAAGAGGAATTTAAAGTTCTCTTTGCTGATGTGGAAGTTAAGAAAATCACGACTAATTCTGGTCGTGATTTTCTGCATGTACATTTAAAGAGCCATCATCTGATCCCAAAGAAGAAAATATGGCAGATGGAGCAGCGGATCAAAGAGCAGCTCTTTGGAACATCTTCTGTAAAACTTCAGATTCTGGAAGAGTATGAGCTGTCTGAGCTTTATACACCGGAAACAGTGATGGAAGAGTACAAAGAGAGTTTGATTCTTGAACTGAAAGAAATCAGTGTCCTTGCTGCAAACATGTTTTCACAGGCAGAAGTGAACTATGAAGAGGGAAATGTCGTCCGTCTGGAGCTTCTTGATACGATTGTTTCCGAAGGAAGAAAAGAAGAGATCATGAATCTGCTGGACAATGTATTCAGGAATCGTTTTCATATGAATGTTGATATCCGGGTTACATATAAAGAAAACGAGGGTCAGGGAAGCAGAGAATATGACGAGCAGAGGATTCAGCAGGAAATTAATGCAATCTTTGAACGGCGCGCGAAACAGAGAGGCGAATATGAGGAGCGAAAGTCTGCTGTGGAGGCAAAGAAGAAGTCATCCGAATCAGGAAGCTCGTCTTCCGGAGAAAAGAAAGCAGAGACTTCAGGAAAAACTTCTTTAGGAAATGCAGCAGCTTCGGGCGGAAAGAAAGAGTTCAAAAAGAAGGAATTCCGCAAGAAGGATTATGTGCGTCCGGTGAAGATCGGAGACGATCCGAACCTGATCTACGGAAAGAATTTTGAAGATGAGCCAATCAAATTGGAACAGGTTGTTTCTGAGATGGGTGAAATCACAATTCATGGTAAGATCATCAATTTTGATACACGAGAGATCAGAAATGAGAAGACGATCATTATCTTTGCTGTGACTGATTTTACGGATACAATCACGATCAAGATGTTTGCCAGAAATGATCAGTTACCGGAGATTCTCGGAGATTTGAAGAAAGGTGCTTTCGTTAAGATCAAAGGTGTGACAACAATTGATAAATTCGACGGTGAACTGACAATTGGTTCAATTACCGGAATCAAGAAGATTGGAGACTTTACGGTCTCAAGGCAAGATCTCAATCCAACGAAACGTGTAGAACTTCATTGCCATACAAAGATGAGTGATATGGATGGAGTTTCTGAAGTGACAGATATCGTCCGCAGAGCACATGACTGGGGACATCCGGCGATTGCAATTACAGATCATGGTGTAGCCCAGGCGTTCCCGGTTGCAAATCACTATATTGAGACATTGGATAAAGATGATCCGTTTAAAGTTCTATATGGCGTGGAAGGCTATGTGGTTGATGACTTAACTGAGATTGCAGTTAATGCAAAAGATCAGACATTGGATGACACCTATATTGTTTTTGATATCGAGACAACAGGATTCAGTTCTATCCGTGACAGAATTATTGAGATTGGAGCTGTGAAGGTTGAGAATGGGCAGATTGTAGACAAGTTCAGCACCTTTGTGAATCCGGAACGTCCGATTCCTTTTGAAATTACAAACCTGACAAGTATTACAGATGAGATGGTGCTGGATGCTCCGACAATCGAGGTTGTGCTGCCACAGTTTCTCGAATTTATTGGTGAGGGCGCATTGGTTGCGCATAATGCAGGATTTGATGTCGGGTTTATCGAACAGAATTGTCGTGTGCTTGGTCTGGAACAGGAATTCACATCTGTTGATACAGTGGCTCTTGCACGTGTGCTGCTTCCGACCCTTTCGAAATATAAATTGAATCTGGTTGCAAAAGCACTTGGAATTTCATTGGAAAATCATCACCGTGCGGTTGATGATGCAGGTGCAACAGCAGAAATTTTTGTAAAATTTGTTGAAATGCTCAAAGATCAGCATATCATGAACTTAAAAGAAATGAACAAGTTTGGGGATCGTAATGTTAATGCAATCCGTAAGATGCCGACACATCACATTATTTTGATCGCACAGAATGATATTGGAAGATATAACCTGTATCAGCTGATCACGGCATCTCATATGACATATTATGCAAGAAGACCGAGAATTCCGAAAAGTCTGATCAATGAACACAGAGAAGGAATCATTATCGGAAGTGCCTGTGAGGCAGGAGAATTATACCGTGCGGTTCTTGAAAAACAGTCTTCACAGCAGATTGCGAGACTGGCGGATTTCTATGATTATTATGAAATCCAGCCAATTGGAAATGATATGTTTATGCTCGAAGATGAGAAAACGCCGAATATCAATACAGAGGAAGATCTGCGTAATGTAAACCGGGAAATTGTTGAACTTGGAGAGAAATTCGGTAAGCCGGTTGTAGCAACCTGTGACGTTCATTTCCTTGATCCGGAAGATGAAGTTTATCGCCGGATCATTATGGCAGGAAAAGGATTCAAAGACGCAGATAATCAGGCACCGCTGTTCCTTCGCACAACAGATGAAATGTTGGAAGAGTTTGCATATCTTGGTTCTGCGAAGGCAAGAGAAGTTGTTATAGAAAATCCACAGAAGATCGCACGTATGGTCGAGAAAATCTCACCGGTAAATCCAAATAAGTGTCCTCCGGTAATCGCGGATTCCGATCAGGAGCTTCGAGATATCTGTTATCGTAAAGCACATGAAATGTATGGAGAAGATCTTCCGGTACAGGTGTCTTCCAGACTTGAGAAAGAGCTGAACTCTATTATTTCCAACGGATATGCCGTTATGTATATCATTGCGCAGAAACTGGTATGGAAGTCCAATGCGGATGGGTATCTTGTTGGTTCCCGTGGATCAGTAGGTTCGTCTTTTGTTGCGACGATGTCTGGAATCACGGAGGTTAATCCGCTAAGTCCTCACTATTACTGTGAAAAATGTCATTACAGTGATTTTGAGTCTGAAGAGGTCCGGGCATTTGCCGGAGGCTGTGGTTACGACATGCCGGATAGAAATTGTCCTGTGTGCGGAGAAAAACTGGTTAAGGCCGGGTTTGATATTCCGTTTGAAACATTCCTTGGTTTCAAGGGAGATAAAGAGCCTGATATTGACCTGAACTTCTCCGGAGATTACCAGGCGAAGGCTCATAAATATACAGAGGTTCTCTTTGGTGAGGGTCATACATTCAAAGCCGGAACGATCGGTACGCTGGCAGATAAGACAGCATATGGATTTGTGAAAAATTATTATGAAGAACGTGGTCAGAGAAAGCGTGGCTGTGAGATTGAACGAATTACAGAAGGATGTACCGGAATCCGGCGAAGTACCGGACAGCATCCGGGAGGAATCGTAGTACTTCCGCACGGACACAGCATCAATGAGTTTACACCGGTGCAGCATCCGGCCAACGATATGGAATGCGGCATTACAACGACACATTTTGATTACCATTCCATTGACCATAACCTTTTGAAACTTGATATTCTCGGACATGATGATCCTACGATGATTCGTACATTGGAAGACTATATTACTTCCGATGCAATGGAAAATGAATACAATGAGGAGCATCCTTTCGTTGCAACGGAGATTCCGCTGGATGACAAGAAAGTGATCGAACTATTCCATGGTACAGAAATTCTTGGGATCAAACCGGAAGATATTGACGGCTGTAAGCTTGGCTGTCTTGGAATTCCAGAGTTTGGTACAGATTTCGTTATCCAGATGGTGCAGGATACAAAACCTCAGACGTTATCAGATCTGATCCGAATTTCCGGTCTGTCACATGGAACGAACGTGTGGCTCGGAAATGCACAGGAACTTGTAAAATCCGGAAAAGCAACCATTTCTACGGCAATCTGTACCCGTGACGATATCATGATCTATCTGATCAACAAAGGAGTGGAAAGTGCACTGGCCTTTACAATTATGGAGAGTGTGCGTAAAGGAAAAGGATTGAAACCGGAGTGGGAAGAAGCGATGAAAGCCCAGGATGTACCGGACTGGTATATATGGTCCTGTAAGAAGATCAGCTACATGTTCCCAAAGGCTCATGCGGCAGCCTATGTTATGATGGCTTATCGTATCGCTTACTGTAAGATCAATTATCCGCTTGCTTATTATGGAGCATATTTTGGAATCCGTGCGGATGCATTTTCTTATGCGATCATGTGTCAGGGCAAGGATAAACTGAATTATTACATGAAAGATTATAAAAAACGAAGTGATACTCTGACGAAAAAAGAACAGGATGTCATGAAGGATATGAAGATTGTCCAGGAAATGTACGCACGAGGACTGGAGTTTATGCCGATTGATATTTACCGGGCGAAGGCGAAGATGTTTCAGATCATTGACGGAAAACTGATGCCGTCTCTTGCCAGCATCGAAGGAATGGGAGATAAGGCGGCGGAGGCTGTGGAAGAAGCTTCAAAAGACGGTCCATATCTCTCACTGGATGATTTCCGTCAGAGGACAAAAGTAAGTAAGACAGTGATCGATTTGATGGCAGAACTGGGATTATTTGGGAATCTTCCACAGAGTAATCAGCTTTCCTTGTTTGATTTTTCGTAGGAAATGCGCTAGACGGATGTAAAGTGCTGTGCTATAATGACTACAACGCTTTGACGTGGTAAAGCTTTAATGGAGGAAGAGATAATGTACGATTTCGATGAGATTATGAACACAGACCCAGAGATAGCAGATGCAATAAAAGCAGAGATGGAGAGACAGAACTCCCATATCGAGCTGATCGCCTCTGAGAACTGGGTGAGCAAAGCAGTCATGGCAGCTATGGGAAGCCCTCTGACTAATAAGTATGCAGAAGGATATCCGGGAAAGAGATATTATGGTGGATGTCAGTGTGTAGATGTAGTAGAAGACCTTGCAAGAGAAAGAGCAAAGAAACTGTTTGGATGTGAGTATGTTAATGTGCAGCCACATTCAGGAGCACAGGCGAACATGGCAGTTATGTTTGCCATGCTTGAGCCGGGAGATAAGATCATGGGAATGAACCTTGATCATGGCGGACATCTGACACACGGTTCACCGGTTAATATGTCCGGTAAATATTTTGATGTAGCACATTACGGAGTGAATGCAGACGGTATGATCGACTATGATGAAGTGCTTCGTATTGCGAAGGAACATAAACCGAAACTGATCGTTGCCGGTGCAAGTGCTTATGCAAGAACGATTGATTTCAAACGTTTCCGTGAGATCGCAGATGAGGTGGGAGCATATCTGATGGTAGATATCGCACACATCGCAGGACTTGTTGCTACAGGACTTCATCCAAGTCCGATTCCGTATGCGCATGTGACAACAACAACAACACATAAGACACTTCGTGGACCAAGAGGTGGAATGATCATGTGCAGCGAAGAGATGAATAAGAAATTCAATTTCAACAAAGCTGTATTCCCGGGAATTCAGGGAGGTCCGCTGATGCATGTGATCGCCGGTAAGGCAGTTTGCTTCAAGGAAGCACTTGAGCCTGAGTATAAAACATATATGGAGCAGGTTGTTAAAAATGCGAAAGCACTCTGCAACGGTTTGAAAGCACGCGGAGTGAAGATCGTTTCCGGAGATACAGATAACCATCTGATGCTTGTAGACCTGTCGGGAACAGAGACAAGCGGAAAAGAGCTGGAGAAGCGTCTGGATGATGCTCATGTAACAGCGAACAAGAATACAATTCCGAATGATCCTCGTTCACCGTTTGTAACAAGTGGTGTAAGACTTGGAACACCGGCGGTTACAACACGTGGAATGAAAGAAGATGATATGGATAAGATCGCAGAGATTATTGCAATGGTAATCGAAAGTGAAGAGAATGTAGAAAAAGCAAAAGCAATGGTTGCTGAGCTGACTGCAAAATATCCACTTTGTTAATAAAATAATTATATCCGGCAAAACTGCATTTCTCGTGTAAGCGTAATGTAGATTGCCGGGGTTGTGCAACAAAAAAAGAGCTTAAAAAGCTCTTTTTTGTTAATCGAATTTCTGTATTACTTTTAAAAATTAAATACGGTCTATTTATTAATTAAAAGGTACATAAAGTCTTGATTAAAGTTTCACTACGTTAACAGCCTGAGGTCCTTTAGCGCCTTCTGTTACTTCGAACTCAACAGCCTGGCCCTCTTCGAGAGATTTGAATCCATCCATTACAAGTCCTGAATAATGAACAAAAATGTCATTGCCTTCAGCGTCAGAGATAAATCCGTAACCCTTCTGGTTATTAAACCATTTTACTGTACCTGTCATTGTGTTGCCCTCCATTAAAAGAATATAAGTTGTTAAATCATCACAGTTTACAATGCGCTGAAAACTGTAATATTGTGTCAGTATAAATTCATAGTGACACTTTGTCTATTGTAGCATGTTTAACAAAGAAAGTCAAATGTAAACTTTTCTATTTTGTAGAAAACGACAAAATGTTACTGCTCACACGAGAGTGAACAGTAACACAAAATACATATAATGATATGAAAACGTAAGGCGCAATATCTCACAAGAGTAGAAAAAGAAAAATAAAGAAAGGATGCTGATTGAAAAAAGAATGGAAGTATTATATAATTTAACCAATGTCTATGAAATATTTTATTTCAAGGAGGATTTGTGTATATGATAACGATTGAAGGAAAAAGCGTATTTGGTGGAGTATCCATTGGAAAGCTGATGTTCTATAAGAGAAACGAAAAGGTGATCAGAAGAACACATGTGGATGACGTGGATGCGGAATGGAAGAGATTCGAAGAGGCTAAGAACACAGCAATCGACCAGCTGAAAGACCTTTACGACAAAGCCATTGAAGATGTAGGTGAGGCCAACGCCATGATCTTTGAGATTCACCAGATGATGCTTGATGATCTGGATTATCTGGAATCTATTGAAGGAATTATCCGTACACAGAGTGTGAATGCAGAGTATGCTGTTTCAACAACAGCTGATAACTTTGCACAGATGTTTGCATCTATGGATGATGCATATATGCAGGGACGTGCAGCCGACGTGAAGGACGTTTCCGAGCGTGTGCTTGATATTCTCTGCGGAGTGAGCAACGGAACACGTGAGATGACAGAACCTTGTATTGTTGCAGCAGACGATCTTGCACCAAGTGAGACAGTACAGCTCGATAAAGAGAAAGTGCTTGGATTTGCTACAATGTATGGTTCTTCTAACTCTCATACAGCGATCCTTGCAAGAACAATGAATATTCCGGCTGTAATCGGAATGGGGGAAGCGCTCAATCCGAAGTACGATGGAGAGATGGCTATCATTGATGGATTTACAGGAACAATCTATGTGGATCCGGATGAAGAGACACTTGCAAAGATGCAGGAGAAGCGTGCGAAAGACCTTGAGCAGAAAGAACTTCTGAACCAGCTCAAAGGAAAAGAGAATGTGACAAAGAGCGGACAGAAAATCAACGTTTATGCGAACATTGGTAACGTATCTGATCTTGGTGCAGTACTTAAGAATGATGCAGGCGGAGTAGGTCTGTTCAGAAGTGAGTTCCTTTATCTTGAGAACAGTACTTATCCGACAGAAGAACAGCAGTTTGCAGCTTACAAACAGGTTGTAGAAAGCATGGCAGGAAAGAAAGTCATCATTCGTACACTTGACATTGGAGCAGACAAGCAGGTTGATTACTTCAATCTTGCGAAAGAAGAGAACCCGGCACTGGGATACAGAGCAATTCGTATTTGTCTGACAAGACCGGAGATCTTCAAGACTCAGCTTCGTGCACTTTACCGTGCATCCGTATATGGAAATCTTTCCATTATGTTCCCGATGATTATTTCTGTAAAAGAAGTTCGTAAGATCAAAGAGATCATCGAAGAAGTGAAGGCAGAGTTGAGAGAAGAAGGACTTCCATTCAAGGAAGACGTAGAACTTGGTATTATGATCGAGACTCCGGCATCAGTTATGATGAGCCGCGAACTTGCAAAAGAAGTTGATTTCTTCAGTGTTGGAACAAATGATCTGACACAGTATACGCTGGCGATTGACCGTCAGAACCTTGCGCTGGATGAGTTCTATGATCCACATCATCCGGCAGTACTTGCTATGATCAAGATGGCAGCAGATAATGCACACGCAGAAGGAAAATGGATCGGAATCTGTGGAGAACTTGGAGCAGACCTTGAACTGACAGAAGAGTTCCTGAAGATGGGACTTGATGAATTGTCTGTATCTCCGGCGATGGTACTGCCACTTAGAAAGAAGATTCGCGAGTGTGAGTAATTTGTGTTTTTGAGGGGATTCGTATGGGGAAATGAGCACTTTATAGAATGGTAGCAAGACCAGTCCTGCTATTACCACGAG
>ENA-OZAH01000873-OZAH01000873.1-human-gut-metagenome-genome-assembly--contig:-NODE-873-length-10196-cov-5.804654_pt1 | contig 10196 bp, 9 predicted proteins | sample MGYA00243304_ERZ653505 | MGnify/ENA primary metagenome ERZ653505 (study PRJEB26926, sample SAMN06164925) | human gut metagenome | biome: ENVO:00009003; feature: ENVO:2100002; material: ENVO:00002003...
AGATCTAGTACGGTCTCGTGGGCTCGGAGATGTGTATAAGAGACAGGGATATATGTGCCTGAAAGAGAAGAAGATCCTGGATTTCTTCTGTGATGTGGTACTTTGGTTTATGCTTTTGATCGGGCTGATCCTGATGCTGCTTCCGAGTGAGATTTTTTCATCGATCTCGCAGATACAGATTGTATTTCCGGATGCAGTGAACCTGGTGGCAAAGGGACTGGCGATCGCGGGTGCGGTGGGAATTTTGCTGATGTCCGGCAGGGACAAGAAAAATCCAGCGCTGCGTCTTGCGCTTGGTGCTTATGATCTGTACAACATTACCGGATGGCTCAGTGATGTGCTGTCCTATTCCCGTCTGCTGGCGCTGGGACTGGCAACAGGAGTAATCGCATCGGTGATCAATCAGATGGGCAGCATGCTGCCAAACAATATTGCAGGCGTGATTTTGTTTCTCGTTATTTTTGTAATCGGGCATACGCTGAATCTGGCAATCAATCTGCTGGGAGCATATGTACACACGAATCGTCTGCAGTTTGTGGAGTTTTTCGGAAAATTTTACGAGGGAGGCGGAAGAGCATTTCATCCGTTCGCCCCGGATACAAAATATGTAGATGTTAAGGAGGAATCTTAGTTATGAGCATTATGGAAAATTTAGGAATCGTGTATGCACTTTGTGGTGCGGCAATCGCAGTACTTCTCGCAGGTGCAGGCTCTGCGATCGGAGTTGGAATCGCAGGTCAGGCAGCAGCAGGTGTTGTAACGGAGGATCCAGATAAATTCGCGAAAGTATTGATCTTACAGCTTCTCCCTGGTACACAGGGACTCTATGGTCTTCTGATTGGATTTATCACATTGTCTAAAATCGGAATTCTTGGCGGAGGACTTGCAGAGGTGGATGTGACAACCGGACTTCTGATTTTGGCAGCCTGCCTTCCGATCGGAATTGTAGGTCTGATTTCCGGAAGATCGCAGGGAAAGACAGCCGCAGCATCGATCGGGATCATTGCAAAAAGACCGGAGCAGTTTGGTAAAGCAATGCTGTTTCCGGCGATGGTAGAGACTTATGCAATCCTTGCACTTCTGATCTCTTTCCTGGCTGTCAGCGGAATTCAGGTGTAAATGAGTGAGCCAAAGTGAACGAAAAAGGAGAGCATGAAGGATGAGTGGATTAGAGAATATGAAACGTCAGATTCTGGACGAAGCGAATCACTCAGCGGAAGAACAGATCTCGAAAGCCAGGACAAAGGCGGAAGAGATTTTAAGAGAAGCAAGAGAGCAGATGGAGGAACAGAGCGCAGTCATGGCTAAAAAGTCGGAAGACGAGACAAAAGACTATGCACAGCGCATTGCATCTTCCAGTGAAATGCAGAGAAAGCAGGCTCTTCTGCAGGCAAAACAGGAAGTGATACAGGAGGTTCTTAACAAGGCATATCAGCAGGTACTGCATTTGGAACCGGAATCATACTTTGAGATGCTTCAGAAGCTGCTGGAAACATATGCACTTCCGCAGGAGGGAACAATCTATTTTTCTGCTGCGGATCTTGCGCGTATGCCGCAGAAATTTGAGGACGTGATTGAACAGACGGCACAGAAAAAAGGCGGTCATCTTGTGGTTTCGAAAGAACCGAAGGATATGGACGGCGGATTTGTGCTGGTTTATGGCGGGATTGAAGAAAATTGTACGATCAGGACAATGTTCCACACAAAGCAGGATGAATTGTCGGATGTTGTACAGAAAATATTATTTGTATAGAGCGCAGCCGTTTTTTGCAGGCAGCAAAAGAAAGCGAGAAGGAGGGATTCGTCTTGAATGAATTGGAATATACCTACGCGGTTGCGCGCATACGGGCGCAGGAGGGTTCTCTGTTGACACAAAGTGTCATTGAACAGCTGATGGCGTGTCAGAACGAAACACAGTGCCTTCAGCTTTTGAGCGAGAAGGGATGGGGAGATCCGGCGGATGCACACGATCCGGTGAAGATGCTGCAGCATGAAGAAGAAAAAATGTGGAAAGTCATATCAGAGATTGCTCCGGATCCGACTGTTTTTGATGTGATGTCTTACACAAAGATATTTCACAATTTAAAAGCAGCGATCAAGGCAGTTTGTGCAGGTGCAGAAGATCGGAACGTGTTTTATAACGATTGTTCCATTCCCGGAGCACAAATGCTGGAAATTGTGAAAAATAAAGAATTTGGGCGTTTTCCATCCATGATGTCAGAGGCTGGTCAGGAAGCATACGATACACTGCTTCACACAGGAGACGGTCAGTTATGTGATGTGATCCTGGACCGGGCGGCGTTGGATGCAGTCTGTGAGGCCGGGAGAAAGGCAGAAGATGCAATCATCCGGGAGTATGCAGAAGCAACAGTGGCGATCGCAGATATCAAGATTGCAGTTCGCGCTCAGAAAACGGGCAAGAGCCAGGAGTTTTTAAAGCGTGCTCTGGCACCTTGCGACACGATCCAGATAGATTTGCTGGCAAAAGCAGCTGCAAATGGCATGGATGCAATCCGGGATTATCTGCTTGGAACATCTTACGCAGGCGGAGCAGAGGCTTTGGAAGAATCACCATCTGCATTTGAGCGGTGGTGTGACAATCGGATGATTGAAACAATGAGACCGCAGAAATATCAGGCGTTTTCTGTGGGACCGCTGGTGGCATATATTGTGGCGCGGGAAAATGAGATCAAGACCGTTCGAATCATTCTGACCGGAAAACAGAATCAATTTCCGGAGGAGGCAATTCGGGAAAGGATCAGGGAGATGTATGGATAAGATAGCAGTAATCGGAGATTATGACAGCATTTACGGCTTCCAGACACTGGGTCTTTCGATCTGCCCTGTCAGAGATGCCGAAGAAGGGAAAGAAAAACTGCGCCAGCTGGCTCTGGAGTGCGGGATTATCTACATTACAGAGGCACTGGCAGCAGAACTGCCGGAAGAGATCGAGCGATATAAAGAACAGGTCATGCCTGCCATCATTCAGATACCGGGTGTATCCGGCAATACAGGAGCAGGTGTAGAAGGCGTGAAAAAAACCGTGGAGCAGGCAGTCGGTTCGGATATCCTGTTTTCACAGGAATAATGGGAGGTAGATTCGGCAATGAGTAAAGGCGTAATTAAAAAAGTAGCAGGACCGCTGGTCATTGCCTCTGGAATGCGCGATGCCAATATGTTTGATGTTGTGCGTGTAAGTAAGCAGAGACTGATCGGCGAAATTATAGAGATGCATGGAGATGAGGCGTCCATTCAGGTATATGAAGAGACATCCGGACTGGGACCGGGAGAACCGGTAGAGTCTATGGAAGTTCCCATGTCTGTAGAACTTGGGCCAGGACTGATCACCAGCATTTATGACGGGATTCAGAGACCTTTGGATGACATCATGAAAATCTCGGGCAATAATCTGAAGCGAGGTGTAGAAGTTCCGTCACTGAAGCGAGATCTGAAATGGGAATTTGTTCCGACTGTCAAGGCCGGAGATGAAGTAGAGACCGGAGATGTGATCGGTACGGTGCAGGAGACCCCGGTAGTACAGCAGAAGATCATGGTTCCATATGGTGTAAAAGGTACGGTCAAAGAGATCAAAGCAGGTGAATTTACAGTAGAAGAAGTGGTTGCAGTTGTAACAACGGAAACAGGAGAGCGGGAGCTTACTCTGATGCAGAAGTGGCCGGTGCGAAAAGGCCGTCCATATCAGAGAAAACTTCCGCCGAAGATGCCGCTTGTAACCGGGCAGCGTGTCATTGATACCTTCTTCCCGATCGCGAAGGGCGGTGTGGCAGCAGTACCGGGCCCGTTTGGAAGTGGAAAGACAGTGATCCAGCATCAGCTTGCAAAATGGGCAGAGGCAGATATTGTGGTGTATATCGGATGCGGAGAGCGTGGAAATGAGATGACAGATGTTTTAAATGAATTTCCGGAACTGAAGGATCCCAAGACCGGACAGTCTCTGATGCAGAGAACAGTTTTGATCGCAAATACATCCGATATGCCGGTGGCAGCCCGTGAAGCGTCTATTTATACAGGTATCACAATTGCAGAATATTTCCGAGATATGGGATATTCCGTAGCATTGATGGCAGATTCTACGTCCCGGTGGGCAGAGGCGCTCCGTGAGATGTCCGGACGTCTGGAGGAGATGCCGGGTGAAGAAGGATATCCGGCATATTTGGGAAGCCGTCTGGCACAATTTTATGAGAGAGCCGGGCATGTGATCTCCCTTGGAAAAGAAGGCAGAGAAGGTGCACTTTCTGTAATCGGCGCAGTTTCTCCTCCGGGTGGAGATATCTCTGAGCCGGTATCTCAGGCAACCCTTCGTATCGTAAAGGTGTTCTGGGGACTGGATTCTGCACTGGCTTACAAGCGCCATTTCCCGGCGATCAACTGGCTGAACAGCTATTCATTGTATCTGGATGATATGGAGACCTGGTTCAATGCAAATGTAGCATCTGACTGGATGGAAGGCCGCCAGAAGATGATGACACTGCTTCAGGAAGAGGCAGAACTGGAAGAAATCGTAAAAATGGTAGGTATGGATGCTCTTTCACCGGGTGACCGGCTGAAAATGGAAGCGGCCAGATCCATCCGTGAAGATTTCCTGCATCAGAACTCTTTCCATGAGATCGATACGTATACTTCGCTGAAAAAACAGCATATGATGATGAAGCTGGTCATGGCATTTTATGAGAAGGCAGTGGAGGCACTTTCAGGCGGTGCATCTCTGCAGGATCTGATCAATATGCCGGTCAGAGAGCAGATTGGACGTTTTAAATATGTGCACGAGGACGATCTGGATACAGAATATGAAAAAGTAAATCAGGAACTGGATGCGGAAATTTCCGCTGCACAGGGGAAGGAGGGCTTCTAAATGCCAAAAGAGTACAGAACCATACAGGAAGTAGCCGGACCTTTGATGCTGGTGCGCAGTGTAGAAATGTAACTTATGATGAACTGGGAGAAATTGAGCTTGCAAGTGGGGAGACAAGGCGCTGTAAAGTGCTGGAGATCAATGGAAACGATGCATTGGTGCAGCTATTTGAAAGCTCTACAGGAATCAATCTTTCCAACAGTAAAGTAAGATTTCTTGGACGAAGTATGGAACTTGGTGTATCCGAGGATATGTTGGGACGTGTGTTTGACGGACTGGGACGACCGATTGACAATGGACCGGAGATTTTGCCGCAGGCACGGATGGATATTAACGGACTTCCGATGAATCCCGCTGCGAGAAGCTATCCGGAGGAATTCATTCAGACAGGGGTTTCTGCGATTGATGGATTGAATACACTGGTACGAGGGCAGAAACTGCCGATCTTCTCAGCATCCGGTCTTCCGCATGCGAAACTGGCTGCACAGATTGCAAGACAGGCAAAAGTACTGGGAACGGATGAAAAATTTGCGGTTGTATTTGCTGCAATGGGAATTACCTTTGAAGAGTCTAACTTTTTTGTGGAGAGTTTCAAAGAAACAGGAGCAATTGATCGGACAGTTCTGTTCGTAAATCTGGCTAATGATCCTGCGATTGAGAGAATTGCGACACCGAAAATGGCGCTGACTGCCGCAGAATATCTGGCATTTGAGCGTGATATGCATGTGTTGGTTATTTTGACAGATATTACCAACTATGCGGATGCGCTGCGTGAAGTGTCTGCAGCACGAAAAGAAGTACCGGGCCGTCGTGGATATCCGGGTTATATGTACACAGACCTTGCGACCATGTATGAGCGTGCGGGGCGTCAGAACGGCAAAAAGGGAAGTATCACGATGATCCCGATCCTGACCATGCCGGAGGATGACAAGACCCATCCAATCCCTGACCTGACCGGATATATTACAGAAGGACAGATTATTTTGAGCAGGGAGCTGTACCGAAAAGGTGTGACACCTCCAATCGATGTACTGCCGTCCCTTTCCCGTCTGAAAGACAAAGGAATCGGAGAGGGCAAGACCAGAGCTGATCATTCCAATACCATGAATCAGTTGTTTGCAGCTTATGCACGAGGAAAAGATGCAAAAGAGCTGATGGTGATTCTGGGAGAGGCGGCGCTGACTGAGATTGACCTGATGTATGCAAAATTTGCAGATGCATTTGAAAAAGAATATGTTTCTCAGGGATACAATACGGATCGAAGCATTGAAGAGACGTTGAATATCGGATGGAAACTCCTTTCCATGCTGCCAAGAACCGAGTTGAAGCGTATCGACGACAAGTTTTTGGATCAGTATTATCAGGCATAAATGTTATGCCCGGAAAGAGAGGTGAGAAACGATGGCATCAAAACAGGTAAATCCTACCCGTATGGAATTGACCCGTCTGAAAAAAAAGCGGATCACGGCAATCCGCGGACATAAGCTTTTAAAAGACAAGCGGGATGAGCTGATGCGTCAGTATCTGGATCTGGTGCGGGAAAACATGGAAGTGCGTAAAAAAGTGGAAGCCGGGATTCTCGCAGCAAATAAAAATTTTGTCATTGCCAAAGCGGGGATGTCTGAGGCGGCACTGAATACTGCATTGATGGCACCAAAGCAGGGGATCACACTGACACCTGGGGAAAAGAATATCATGAGTGTCAACATTCCGACATTTGCATATCAAACGAGAACCGCGGATGAAAATGACATTTATTCGTATGGATTTGCATTTACATCCAGTGATCTGGATGGAGCAGTAAAGTCTCTGGCAGATATCCTGCCGGACATGATCCGGCTGGCAGAATGTGAGAAGGCATGCCAGTTGATGGCAGCAGAGATTGAAAAGACAAGGCGACGTGTCAACGCGCTGGAACATGTGATTATTCCGGAGGCAGAAGAGAACATCAAATATATTACCATGAAGTTAGATGAGAATGAACGAAGCACTCAAATCCGTCTGATGAAGGTGAAAGATATGATGTTGGAAGATGCACATCATTATAAAGAGAAGATGCAGGAATAGAATCCGTAAGAAAGCAAGAGGGGCGGTCCAAGTGACCAGCCCCCCCTTTTTGTATTAGTGCGTTTCTTTATATTTTTGAATGATGGCATTCATGGTATCCCATTTTGCTTCCATGTCAGATACCAGCTTAAACTGTGTGCGGCATCTGTCTAAGTTATGGTTTTCCCGATGAATCTTAAAATAGGTATCTCCCTGCAGATAATCTGTTAAAAATCTCATGCCACACTCAAAGGTCATTACTTTGGCTCCAAGAGGCAGCAATTCAATTTCTTTTGTTGTTAATTTTCCGGCACAGCCTTCAATAAATCCTTTTGCGTAAATATCAAATAAGTTCATATCACACTGGATTTTATCGAGGTCAGTTTCATCTTCTGCGCCTGTACTTGCACCAAAACGGATTGAATCACCAAAGTCATTCATGGCAAGTCCCGGCATAACGGTATCCAGATCGATGACACAGATTCCTTTGTGGGTTTCGTTATCGATCATAATGTTATTTAATTTTGTATCATTATGCGTTACACGAAGCGGCAGTTCTTTTCTTTCAAGCATATCTCCAAATGCATTTGCGAGATCTTCATGAGCAAGAACAAACTGAATTTCATCCTGAACAGAATGTGCACGTCCGCAAACATCTTCTTTCACCGCTTTTTTAAATGTTTCGAAGCGGGCTTTTGTATCATGGAATCCTTTTATTGTTTCGTGAAGTGTTTCTGCCGGATAATCTGCCAGTAATCTTTGGAAATTACCAAAGGAAACAGCGCTTTGATAGAAATCTTCCGGAGTTTCCACCTGATCATAGCTTGTAGCACCTTCAATAAAATTATAACATCTCCAGTATTCACCCTCGGAATCCACAAAATATGAGTTTCCGTCTTTGGTCGGAATCACGTTTAATGTTTCTCGTTCAGGATCACCTCCGTTTTCAATGATTTTTTTACGGAGAAATGATGTCACTCCTAAAATATTTTCCATTAACTCTTCCGGGTTTTTAAAAATATTTTTATTCATGCGCTGTAAGATTACACGGCCTTCGGTTCCCTCTTCTCTTTTTAATGTGACCAAAAAGGTATCGTTGATATGTCCGCTTCCGTAACGTACTGCCTTCATTACCATTGCGTTTAACTGGAAATTGAGCAATGCTTCCGTTTCCCCGCACCAGACTTTTTCCGGATAGATACCGTCGTCTTTCATAGTCTGAATTGCATTTACGACAACCTGTTTATCATCCTTGTATGTCACACCGTACCATTTATCTTTTGAGGTAAGCACAGACACGGTTGCCCGATTTTCTTTTAATAAATTACTTACTACGGTTGGGAGGAAATATTCACATTTTAATGGATTATGTTCTAAACCTTCTTTCAGAAATGCAGCAAATCCTGCTTTGATTTCCTGAAGAAATCCTTCTGAGAATCCCCACATATTCATAGAAACGACAGCATCCATTGGAAGCTCTGTCCAGGAGGCTCCATCATCCTCTGTAAAAGCGGCCCGCTCTCCCTTTTTTTCAATATGAGTGCGTTCGGTAACTTCTACTAAATATCCATTTTCATCCACAGTACAAACGCCCCGTGCGACATGACCGTTTTCTGTCAATGTATTTTTTAAATGATATCCTACCATTGTAAAACGGTATTTATCATCATCTTTCTGTGTTGACAGGAAATGATAAATTTTCTGGAATGCATCTCTTCCATAGTAATCATCCGCATTGATCACAGCAAAAGGACCATCTACAACATCAATACAGCTGAGAACGGCATGTGCGGTTCCCCATGGTTTTATTCTTCCGTCTGGAACTTCAAACCCTTCCGGAAGATTCGTCAAGTCCTGGAATACGTATTCTACGTCCATGACGTCTGCCATACGATTTCCGATTACTTCTTTAAAATCTTTCTCATTTTCTTTTTTGATAATAAAAACGACTTTTTCAAATCCTGCTCTTTTGGCATCAAAAATGGAAAAATCCATGATGATATGTCCCTGATCATCGATTGGGTCAATTTGTTTTAATCCTCCATAACGGCTTCCCATTCCTGCGGCCATAATGACTAATACTGGTTTTTTCATAATATATTCCTCCATATAATTATCATTGATTTGATAGATTTGTGAAAATTAACGCAGATTCTCTACAAAAGTGTCGAAATCTACAACGGTCCCGTTTGCTCTTGATTCCTCGGCTGCAAACACGATCAGGTGATTATTTACGGATGTTCGGATGTCAGAAACAGAGAAGCCTTGATATTCCCCAGTCAGATACTCATAAAGAGAGTACACAATGCCATCATCGCCGCCGCCATGCCCATTCGTAATGCCATCTTTGGCAACAATCGGAATTTCTGTAGTCTGCTTTGTTTCGAATTCATATATTGTAATAGGAGTTCCGAGCCCGTCCATTGCTGCGTGCAATTCCCCTTTTGTTCCCATAATATGTATAAATCTGCCGCCTTTGTTGAAGGCATTCATAGTAAAGGTAACAGTGATATCATCTTCAAAAATCATATTGACAGTCTGATGGTCTACAACATCGTTATCACATTTGAATACACATTTTCCATATTGTGTTGTACGAAGTGCTGTTTCCACCATTTCATCAGTGGGATTTGCTTCTCTGGTTGAGGTTGTTCGAAACCAGTCATTTTCCTTATCGTCCAGATAAAGTCTGACAGCATTATATGGGCAGGTGTCTGCTTTCGGACATCCCTGAATACAATAGTCCGGTGCATCTTTTGGAGCATTTTCCTCTTTAAAATAGGATAAGGTGCCAAAAGATTGTACTTTTTTACACTTCTTTCCAATTAACCATTGCAGAATATCCATATCATGGCAGGATTTTTGCAACAGCATACAGGAAGATCTTTTAGAGTTCCCCCAATTTCCTCTGACAAAACTGTGGCTTTGATGTACATTTCCAACACATTCTTCATGATTAACAGAAATAATATCTCCCAGTCTTCCGTCATTGATCAGTTCTTTGATTGTAATAAAAAATGGTGTATATCGAAGTACGTGACAAACAATGACTTTACTTCCCATTTGTTCCGCATAATCTGCAATTTTATTGCATTCCTCCGGGTCCGGGGATACTGGTTTTTCCAATAAAATGTCATATTGCAAAGAAATTGCTTTCAGTGTCGGTTCCAGATGTTGTTTGTCCATCGTTGAAATAACAGCAACATCCGCGATCTTTCCAAGATCTGTCTCTTATACACATCTCCGAGCCCACGAGACCGTACTAGAGCTCGTATGC
>ENA-OZAH01000876-OZAH01000876.1-human-gut-metagenome-genome-assembly--contig:-NODE-876-length-10143-cov-5.565623_pt1 | contig 10143 bp, 9 predicted proteins | sample MGYA00243304_ERZ653505 | MGnify/ENA primary metagenome ERZ653505 (study PRJEB26926, sample SAMN06164925) | human gut metagenome | biome: ENVO:00009003; feature: ENVO:2100002; material: ENVO:00002003...
TCTAGTACGGTCTCGTGGGCTCGGAGATGTGTATAAGAGACAGATTTTATTTATTAACAGATTTGTTCCTGCAAACGGAGCTACATTCTTGTTTTTCAATCTCGTACTTCCTGCACGAACTGGAATAATTGCAGTAATTGTTTTCATTAAATTAAAGATTTTGTTAGTGTCTATTTATCATATTATTCCTAAACTTTTTCGAAGAATAAAAACAGAAAATAGACAGATTAATTATTAAATTTGATATATTTAAGCAATAAAAAGCAGATAATAAATGTATTTTTACTTCTTTTCAGTAAGCGTCCCAAACACGGTATAGTTGAGTAAATAAACCTCTCACAAATATTTTATCATTCCAGCGATCGTATCTACCGGATACTATGATATCGTAAACACCCCCCTTAACATAGTCCAAAATCAACTGTTATATTAATAAACGAGTCTAATTGGTTGCACCCTGTTTCTTGGATCTTTCTAATCACATATTTTTCCCAAAAAACAAAAAACTCAACAACTGACTCTTCATCAGAATCCACTCGCCTAACATACACAAATAGCAGATTAGGATGGCTATAAGAGCAGATATAAAGAAAATCGCAAAGTAGTTATGTCCCTCATACAACAGGGAAAACAGAGTCTCCAGATTAATAAAACGAAACAAAAAGAATTGCATCATATAGATGGATAGTGTATGTTTGCCAATCATAGAAAGTATGGCATTAATTTTCATTACTATTTTTACCCCTCTATGTTTTGAACTTTGATTATATTCTACACTAAATAAACCAAATATCATAAACAAGAGTAGAAAAATATTGATGGGTAAAACCATTTGAACTATACTTATATACATCTCGTTATACCACAACATATAAAGAGGCAACAAGAACAAAAGAATAAGAGTAATAATCAGATTGCCGCACGTAAGCATTTTGTCTATTAAAAAATGTCGCTTTATAAAAGCACCGAGAAAGAAATAGGGGAAATATGCAACAAACTGCCAATAATCGATTAACACACTTATTTCATCCGAAATAAAACGAGCAGAAAATCGTAAAGTTTGATACAAAAGAAGAAAAACAAGTACATCTATCCACCATCGTTTCTTTTTATTAATCAACAGATTGATATTATTTAATCCCACTTGTGCTATAAAGAACTCCAAAAGAACAAGCAGATACCAATAGCCATATTTCCAATAATTAAATAGAAAATCAAGGAAAGTACTATTACGATAAAGTGTCATCAAAATTCCCCATGAAAAAAAATGGTAACAGAAGTTGGCACGTTTTACGTAGTAAGCCTTTGAGAGACATCTTTTCACTAATGACCAATCCATTCAAGAAGAAAAAAAGAGGCATATTCATCATTGTGATGTTTCGAATGAAAATATTGTCATATCCAAGTCCGCAAAACACAATAATATGTCCTATAACAACAAGAAGCATTGCCAATCCTTTTAGCTGATCTATGTATTCTAACCGTTGAGTCATAAACATTACGAATTTTCAGAAGATTGTATCATTTTCTCCCATTTATTCATTGTACTTTCCAAACTAAACTTTTTTGCAGATTCAAGTGCATGAAGTTGCATTTGACGAAGTATGGATGGTTCACTCATTAGTTGCAACACTTTATTTTCAAATACTTTCATATCTTTATCTGGCGTAAGATAACCGTTGTACCCATTTTGGATAATCTCACCAAACACTGAACAGGAATTCATGACAACAGGAACTACTCCTCGCTGTAACCCTTCCGTAATAGTAAGTCCCCACCCCTCCGCACTTGAAGTGAGTAAAAGAATACTTGCCTCATTATAATATGGTTCCGATGACTGTTGACCTTCAAATCGAACATTAGGAATACAATTAGTGGACACAAAATCTTTATATCGTTGCAAATCCGGTCCTACCCCTACCATCTTAAGTGTCCATCCATTGACTTCTTTTCTTTTACAGATTGCCATCCATGCTTTCAGAATAATAGAGATGCGTTTATGATATTCTGACATGCGAGCACAGACAAGAACAACGTTTTTCTTTTTCTCAAGCATTTCCGATGTCGAGATATCCTCAAAAGTCAAAGGATTATTAATCGCAATGAGTTTACTATACTCTAAGCGCTTCATTATCTTATATAAATACGGGAAATGCGTTGGAGACAAAGTTACAAACCAGTCCGAGTGATTATAAATGTAATTGTATGTTTCCCCTTCTCTTTTGTTCTGTTTATATTCATAATATTTATATAAGACAGTAGCTTTTACTATGCTCAAGATATCTTTTATATTTTTATCATTTTTGCCTTTGAGTAAATACAAAAGCGATGGATTTTTAGGATCAAAATGCAAACAGGATATGATCTGTCCTTTTTCCCTATGCCACTGCTCACCACCTTTTTTAAGAAATACATCCAATAACCATTTATCATACGCTATCTGATTGATTACAATATCAACCTGATGTTTGCAAAGGAATGAATAGAGGTCTGTTATAAATTCAGAATCGTATGTAATACTGCCCGTCCGTTCATTAAATACAAGAATACCAAGACATTGATGTCCATGCAATGTAAGCCCCCTTGAGACTAAAGAGGTGATTCGTTCTGTACCACCAGCCTCCGGAATTAATGGAAGATTGTATATCCAAAGAACATTCATGTCCGTTTTAAATCTTCAAATTTTTCATTAACAAGCTATTCCCCTTATGCATCAACACTGCCAAAACTACAGTTAGCAACATCACCCCTAACCAATAAACCGGAAACGAACTAGTCACATCTCGCAAAGCGAGCATCGAACAATTTTGCATAAGATAAATCTCATAATAACTATTAGTCAATGCAGACGGAAAAGTAATATGAATTTCTACGCCTTTCATCGCAATGATGATAAGAATGACAAAAACAATATTCATGATATAGTATGATACATATTGATATCGAAAAGCAGATAACACCTGTATATATTTAGCGACAAAGTGCCAATGAAACGTTATCAACAACACCAAACTTAGAAGAATTACAACACCTATCTTTTTACCCCCCCCTATTAAAAATTCATTACAAATCATATTCTCATATCTTTGAAACCAGAAACCTATCATAAAAGCAGGCAATGATTCAATATACCATATTGGTTGCTTTGTCGCAATCAATACTCCCATCATAAGCAATATTAAGAATGTCAGAATATATATTTTATGTTGCTTACTCACAGATGACCTCATTATCACATAAAAGAACAGATAAAGAAGTACTATCTCTGTAACATACCAACTAAATCGAAGAAACGGTCCTCCCCAATAAAAAGTCGAAAAAACTGTATGCCAGTCTATTTCTCCTACAACAATCCTATATACTGGAAGAGTCACAATATATGCTGTTATGAGAGGAAATATCACTCGTCCAAGACGGTGTGACAGAAAACCTTTAAAATAAGCGGCTCCTTTTCTTTCATAACTGCACATTAGCCCATATCCTGATAAGAAAAAGAAAAGAGAAACACATAACGGCCCTATATTCATCTCTTGTGCCCAACTATGTGGACCACCCCCAAACACAAACAAATGTCCATTTACTACGAATAATGCCGTAACAAACTTTAAAACATCAGTGAATTTTTGTTTCTCACTAAGACTTTTACTAGCATTTTTGCAGATAGCTACAACGCAAATAATAAATAGGAATAGAGTAATAATCATATAAATGCAAGTACTCTCAATTTACTTTATTTTCTCCATAACCGTAACCATAGCCATAACGTTTACCATAGCCGTAGTATTTACTATACTTTCCATACCCATAATAATAGCCATATTTTTTCTTTTGAAGATCCAGACCATTAATGACTGTACAAAGATTTGGTAGTTTTTTATTGTTGGACAATTCATTAATTAATATATATTCAGCTTTTCGAGTATAATCAGCACGGCAGACATAGACTGATAAATCCGCCACACGACCTATGAGTAAAGTATCTGTAACCATACCTATCGGGGCCGTATCCAATATTACATAATCAAAGTTCGTCTTTAATATTTCTATCGCCTTTTCCAAACCGTCACGGGCTAGCAGTTCCGTTGGATTAGGCGGTACTGTTCCACCGGGAAGAATATACAAGTTCTTACTCAAATCCGAAGGCTGAATGATCTCCATCAAATCCTTTTCGGAGTCGGACAGGTATTGAGTGATTCCTCTCTCCTTTCTCGGGATGTTGAATACTTTGTTCAAACCAGGTTTACGGATGTCGAGACCTACAATAACAACCTTTTTCCCTAGTAAAGACAGACTGACGGCAAGGTTGGAAGAGACGAACGATTTCCCTTCGCCACTGACTGTTGATGTCACCAATATCACTTTCTGACCATGAGAAAGCATAAACTGGAGGTTTGTACGCACATTGCGGAAAGTCTCACTCATCAGAGTGTTCTGATTCTCAAACACAGCAATAGAACCTTGCTTCTCGTCTGCCACTGGAATATCCCCTACAATAGGAACACGAGTCAGTTTCTCCACATCAGCACGTCCTTCTATTTTAAATTTAGTCAAACTAACCAAGAAAATAATACCGACAGGTAAACCCACTCCCAGCACCAGAGCAATCATATAAATCTTTTTAGGCTTCGGAGATACCGGACCACCTTCAGCTACCGGCTCATCTATAATTTTAGCATTGTTGGCTGTAGCGGCCAAAGTGATGGCGTTTTCTTCACGCTTCTGCAAAAGCATCAAATAAAGTCCTGCCTTGATTTCTTGCTGCCGTGCAATACTTACATATTGACGCTCCTGTCCCGGAGCATCACTGATACGACGAGAAAAGCGGCTCGCTTCGCGATCCAAATCAGCCTTCACAATAAGTAAACCTTGCAAAGTACCATTAATAGCAGCCTGAACGTTCGCTTTCATGGCGCGAATACTCGTATCTAGATTTACTATCATTGGATTACTCTCTGTAGAAGTACGAAGTAAACGTTTACGTTCAAAAATTAATTCATTATAACGTTCTATCTGAGTAGTTAATCCATCATCAGATAAGCCGATATTACCAGGTAATACTTCATACTCATTCGACGGATTATTGATATATTTAGCAAGATCACGAACCAAATTAATCTGAGTACCATTTTCCACACGTTTCCTTTCATATTCAGCATTTCCCGATACTGCCAATTGAGCATCACTGCTAATATCTGTTAGACCAGCATTTCTTTTAAAGACTTCCAGTTTGTTCTCCGTACTTCCTAATTCTTCATCAATAATTTTAATACGTTCATTGATAAATTCCCTTGTCTTTTCGGCAACTTCATTCTTGGCGTTATTTGTATTCCGATTATACATTTCCATCAACTTATTGATAAAGTCCTGTCCTCGCTGTATATTCGTATTCATCAATGAAACAACTGCTACAGAAGTCGTTTTTGAAGTAGGTACTATTTCCAATGCCCACTGATATCCTTTTGCCACTCCAAATGGCTGGCTAACCACAGCACTGATATTTCGCGCCACACTCTGTCCTTCTATCTTTCCATTCGATAAAGAATCTTTCAATGCAAATCCAAATGTACCCACATCTGTAGGCAACACCGCTGGGAGTTTATCAAAATGTTTAGTATATTCACTCAACCCTACCTTCAAATTTATATCCAAACCTCCTTCTGGAGCAAGTTTCATATTAATCAAGGCTGTCCCCGGCAGTTCATCAGCTTCTTGAGCCGTCAGGTTTACGATTACTGGAGAAGTTTTATATAGTTCTTTTTTAGGAAATTCATCCTCATCATAATAAGTTATATAAAGCTCTAAATTATTGACAACTTCTTTTAATATCGTTTTTGAACGCAAAACTTCGATCTCATTATCAAGACTTTGAGCAGAAGTAATCACTCCACCCAATCCCATACTTTCCAAATCAGCAGCATTTCCACCACCATTCTTTTTATCATCTTTTATCATGATAGAAGCTGAAACCCGATATACAGGAGTTTGAAAATGCAAATATCCCCAAGCACCAATTAGGCAAAGCAAAACGGAAGCCACAAACCAAGGCCAATGAATTATATATTTAAAGAGAAGCTCCTGATAATTTATCTTCTCTTCCTCCATTTCACCCATATTATTATCGTTCGAATTATCTTTCATTGTTGTTTGTTTATTTTTAATTTATCTTAATAATGTTACTAATAAAGAAGCAAGTGAAACCAAAATAGAAGTACCAGAAAGCCATAATCCCGTATTAGTTCCTATATCCGAATTCTTAGCCTTAGTCTTATTAGGTGTCACATAAATTATATCATTCTGCTGTAACTGATAATAAGGAGATAGTACCGTTTCAGCCTTATTCAAGTCCATAGTAATAATTTCCTGCTTGTTATCTTGCCCTGTCCGGATTAATTTCACATTATCACGCATACCGTAGATAGTCAAATCACCCGCCATAGCGAGTGCTTCCAGCAAATTAATCTTCTCGTTAGAGACTACAAAGCTGCCTGGCTTGGTGACTTCCCCCAATACCGAAATCCGATAATTAACAATACGTACAGTTACAAGCGGTGCTTCTTTCAGATAAACCTTCAATTTATCTATAATCAGGTTTTCTATTTCCAACTTAGTCAATCCACCTACATGAATCTCGCCCACCACTGGAAAGTTGATATTCCCCTGATTATCTACTAAATATTGCTGTAAAGCAGATGATACAGTTCCTTGTGCCACTGTCTTTCCTTCTGCTCCACGACCTGTACCCGAATTTACCAGATTGAAAGGTGCAGCCAGTTCCGGAGTAGAACAAGATACGGCAATCGTCAACAAATCCTTGGGCATAACCTTCACACCTGTCTGACGAATACTCTGTTCTGTATCATTCACAAAAGCCGTATCCTGCAAATAAGGCACTTTCTTATATGATTGGCAGGACACCAGCAAAAAAGCAAGTAACGCACCCAAAGTCAATCGTTTCAGTTTTCTCATAACCACCTACTCATGTAATTTTACAACTATTGATTTAATTTTTACTCAATTTCCAATTCCTCACCTAATAAGCCTCTTTATCCCCACGGATTACATTATATACAGTCTTATACATGATATATAAGTCCAGAATGAACGTCCAATGCTCGATATACCAGATGTCACGTTGCACACGTCCTTCCATCTGCCAAAGTTCCTTCGTTTCTCCACGAAAACCTGTCACCTGTGCCCAACCTGTAATACCCGGTTTAACAAAATGACGAACCATATATTTATTTATTAAATGAGAATATTCTTCTGTGTGCTTCAACATGTGCGGACGGGGACCCACTAAAGACATATCCCCTTTCAGGACATTAATAAATTGGGGAAGTTCATCCACATTCGTCTTGCGAATCAGATTACCGATACGGGTTTTACGAGGATCACATTCCGTAGCCTGAAGCGTATCACTTTGTGCATTCACCTGCATCGAACGGAACTTATAGCACCAAAATTCACGACCATCCTCACCACTTCGTTTCTGTTTGAAAAAGACAGGTCCAGGAGAACTTATCTTTATAGCTAGTCCCACAATGATATATATAATCGGGAAAAGGGTACAAAGGAACAGTAGCGAGCAAATAATATCAAAGCCACGTTTCACAATACGATTTTCCAATAACTCAAGTGGCTCACGACGGATAGAAAGTACCGGAACATTACCTAGCATTTCAAAATACATTCTCCGTTTCAGATAGTTCCGGACATTGGGAACGCTAAAAAAACGAATCAGATGGTTCTCACAATAGTTGATAATCGGCACAATTTCAGTACTACGGGCGGAAGGAAGACTGCAATAAAGCTGATCTACCTTTCCCGCATTACGGGTCAAATAATCAACAGCTTCGCACGGCTGTCCCAAATAAGCTATATTCATAGGATAGCGGTCTGATGGAAAATCTTCAAAATATCCTAGTACACGATATCCGGATGTCGGATCATCCGTCATGGAATGATAAAGTTCCTGCATATTTTCATGGCTACCCACCAGTACTACCTTTCGGACATTTTCCCCACTTTTACGATAAAGCTCCAGAATATAACGAAACGTCAGGCGATAAGAAATAATAACGATAATGAGAACTACATAAAATGCCCCCAGCTGACGCAGGTTAACACATTCAAAATGAAATATGTACGAAAGCCCCAGTACTATCAATACAAAAGGAATCATATTCCGGGCCACCCGAAGCATTATTTGTTCCGGGCGAACCACCGGACGATGAAGGATCACTCCTGAACGGATGTTGCAAACCAGATAACATAAAGTCATCAAAGCCATGTTCTGGAAAAGAGGCATGGAAAACTCAAAAGGAGAACGGTTTCCCCAAAGAGAACCAAACACCCACAACAGTAAGTTCAGTAAGATGATGTCCCCTGAAAGGACAAAAGATTTTAGGACTTTATTAAAACGTTGGACTTCCTGCATTACTTTATTCTTGATTTAGATTTTCATCCATATCCTCATTTTTCTCCCTATACTCAATATAAAGTTCTCCCCATTCTACCATTTTGGCTCGAAACTCTTCTTTTGTGAGATTGTCATAGTAATAGGAAAAAAGACGGGTAAAATCACTTAGACGTAAATCTCCCCAGATGTCATCTTGTAATAAGTGGGTTTTCCCATGTGGATTTCTTTACGCATAGCCTCTATTGACAAGTGAGCACGTTCAAACTGCTCTGCGATAAAATGGCCCAGTACGGGATGATTAAATTTTTTCATGTTTATAATTTTATTAGTTGTTAAATACATTGTATTATATGTTAATTTTATGCATATCCGTTCAGACATGTCTGAACGATATATTTAAAAGCTATTTCTACCTTCGCACCGCGTTTTGAAAATTCAAGGCGATAACTTCAAATAATAAACATTATGACAAACGATTTTAGAATGTCTTATTTCATGCCTCCCATTGCTCCCATCAAAAATGAACAGGGACGGATTGTTACTCCTGCAACACTGATTCCCTCTTGCGAAGTCTCCGTAGAACAAGTTTTTCAAATGATAACCTGCAACGAGAATCTCAAAATTCTGACCGGACAAGTACGCAATTCCGAAGATATGCGGACAGCAAAAGCATCACTATTGCCTTATGTGACTCCCTGTGGTACGTTCTCGCGTCGCAACAGCAAATGTTTCGTAGCTTCTTCACATCTGGTGGTGGTAGATATCGACCATCTCGATTCCTATCAGGAGGCAGTGGAAATGCGCAGTACATTGTTTAATGACCACCTTCTGCATCCTGTACTCACGTTTATCAGTCCCAGCGGACGGGGTGTGAAAGCATTCGTACCCTACGATCATTTACCCATGGCTAACGACACAAACAGTATCATCGAAAATATGAAGCTGGCAATGATGTTCACTGTGTTGCTCTATGGTACTGAAACACCTCCTCCATTCGGAGAAAAACGCAAAGGGGTAGACTTTTCCGGTAAGGACATTGTAAGGTCTTGTTTTCTTAGTCATGATCCGGGAGCGTTGTTTAGAAACAACAAATAATTAGATATTAAAAACTATAAATTAAAATTATGGACGAAATTGAATCGTTATGCCGCCTCTGTGAGGCGGTTGAAACTGCAGGAGCGGATATTGCCCCTACGTATGCTGAATATGTACAACTGGCGTTCGCCATCGCAACGGATTGCGGAGAAGCGGGACGCGAGTTTTTCCATCGGTTGTGCCGGGTGTCTGCCAAGTACGAACGGGAACATGCCGAACGGATATTCTCCAATGCACTTACTACCCGGCATGGAGATGTCCATCTGGGCACTGCATTCCATCTTGCTGAAAGGGCGGGTGTGACTCTCTGCAAAGAGGAAATGATGAACCACCGGAAAAATGCAAAAAATGCAGGAAATGCACCGTCCAAAAATCTCACACACACGCACGTGTATAATAAGGTGGACAATGAAGAACCGGACGAATCCGAAGAGCTGCAGGACGGGAGTGACCCGAACCAGCCATTGCCCTCTTTCACCGAAGCGGACTGGCCGAAAATCCTGTTGCTCATCATGAGTTATGCCACCAGCCCCACACAACGCGATGTCATGCTGCTCGGAGCATTGACCGCCATAGGTGCCAGCATGGAGCGATATGTGAGATGTCCATACGCCGGCAAGCGCCAGTCT
>ENA-OZAH01000878-OZAH01000878.1-human-gut-metagenome-genome-assembly--contig:-NODE-878-length-10131-cov-4.709111_pt1 | contig 10131 bp, 8 predicted proteins | sample MGYA00243304_ERZ653505 | MGnify/ENA primary metagenome ERZ653505 (study PRJEB26926, sample SAMN06164925) | human gut metagenome | biome: ENVO:00009003; feature: ENVO:2100002; material: ENVO:00002003...
CGAGATCTAGTACGGTCTCGTGGGCTCGGAGATGTGTATAAGAGACAGATTGAGAAACAGATCAAGTACCCACTGTCAGCAAAGGATGAGCAGGGAAGACTTCTCTGTGGAGCAGCTGTTGGTATCACAGCAAACTGTCTGGAGCGTGTAGAAGCACTTGTGAAATCTCATGTAGATGTTGTTGTTATGGACTCTGCACATGGTCATTCAGCGAATGTTATCCGCACAGTGAAGATGGTTAAGGATGCATTCCCGGATCTTCAGGTGATCGCTGGAAATGTAGCTACAGGAGAAGCTGCAAGAGCACTGATCGAAGCTGGTGTAGATGCAGTTAAAGTTGGTATCGGACCTGGATCTATCTGTACAACACGTATCGTTGCAGGTATTGGTGTACCTCAGATTTCAGCTGTTATGGACTGTTATGAAGTAGCAAAAGAGTATGGTATTCCGATCATCGCTGACGGTGGTATCAAGTACTCAGGAGATATGACAAAAGCAATCGCAGCAGGTGCGAATGTATGTATGATGGGAAGCATCTTTGCAGGATGTGATGAAAGCCCGGGAACATTCGAACTGTACCAGGGAAGAAAATATAAAGTATATCGTGGAATGGGATCCATCTCAGCGATGGAGAACGGAAGTAAAGACCGTTATTTCCAGGAGAATGCAAAGAAACTTGTTCCGGAAGGAGTCGAAGGACGTGTTGCATATAAGGGATCTGTAGAAGATACAGTATTCCAGCTCATGGGTGGACTTCGTTCAGGAATGGGATATTGTGGAACACATACAGTTGAAGAGCTTAAAGAGAACGGAAGATTTGTGAAGATCTCTGCGGCATCACTGAAAGAAAGTCATCCACATGACATTCATATTACAAAAGAAGCTCCGAACTACAGTGTAGACGAGTAAATTGAAGGTTTGCAGATTGCCTGCAGACAGATAAATGGAAGTACTGCGGATATTCCGCATTACCTGACGGGATGAAAAATCACATCCCTGATATAATAAAATAATATATAGGAACGCCTTGAGGAATTCCCGGAGGTTCAGTGAGAGCTGGATCTACCGGGAATTTCCCTTTTATACGAATATAAAACAGTTAAGACAAAATTCATAAATGGTTAAGAAACATATGGTATAATAGCTGAAATAAGAAGATGTTTGTTTTAAACGATGGAAATGAGAGAATTAAAAATCAGGAGAAATACCGAATGAGTACGTCAAGACGAAAGCAGCTGGCAGGGCGGAAAACATTGCCGAAGAATACACGAAGGAAGAAAAAGCGAGGCAGAAAAATGTTGCGGATCATAATGATCCCATTAATGATTTTACTGCTTTTTCTTCTTTTTAAATCCTGTATACAAAAGAAAAATCAATATGCTGATGTGGATGCTACGCAGCCGGAGATGGATATACAGTTGTTAGATGTAAATCCGTATTCCAGACCAGGGACAACAATTGACCATGTGAATGGGATTGTTGTCCATTACACAGCGAATCCGGGGAGTACAGCGCAGGATAACAGAGATTATTTTAATGGTCTCAAAGATAGCCATGAGACTTCGGCAAGCAGTAATTTTGTGATAGGATTGAAGGGAGAAATCATTCAGTGCATTCCGACCTGGGAGATGGCATATGCTTCAAATGACCGCAATGCGGATACGATTTCGATTGAATGTTGTCATCCGGATGAGAATGGAAAGTTTACTGATGCAACATACCGCTCACTTGTACAACTTACAGCATGGCTTTGTGCAAAATATGATCTGACAGTAGATCAGGTGATCCGTCACTATGATGTAACCGGAAAAATCTGTCCGAAATATTTTGTAGAGGATGAGGACGCATGGGTAGAATTCAGGAGAAATGTGCAGGATGCGTTGGAAAAACAGTAGACATCATTTCACTGAATTGTTATAATGAAATCAATTCTTGGGATCATAGAAGAATTGATTTCAAAGCTTACGGAGTTAGATGAAAATAATGTTTGAAAAATTTTTTCCAGATGAATATTTGGGGTCGACTTATAAGATCCCTTTTGAAAAACTATATGAGCAAGGATACCGGGGGGTAATCTTTGATATTGATAATACATTAGTTCCTCACGGTGCACCGGCAGATGAACGTGCAAAGAGACTGTTTCAAAGACTGAGAGAGATTGGCTTTGAAAGTTGTTTGTTGTCTAACAATCAGATAAAACGCGTAGAGATGTTTAATCAGGAGATCCAGACACATTATATTTATAATGCGATGAAGCCTGCAAGAAAGAATTATCTTCATGCGATGGAGATCATGGGAACAGATCAGGCGAACACGCTGTTTGTTGGCGATCAGCTTTTTACAGATGTATGGGGCGCAAAGAGAGTCGGAATACACAACATTTTAGTGCATCCGATCAATCCAAAAGAAGAGATTCAGATCGTTTTAAAGCGGTATTTGGAGAAGATTGTGCTTCATTTCTATAAGAAGAGCAAAAAAAGATTGAAAAAAGTCGCAAATTAGTATAGAATGGTAGAAGCAAAAAGTCTGTAACGAACAGTTACATTGTCTGAACGAAATGCAATTAAGGAGGATTATACATGGTTTCAGCAGGAGATTTTAAGAATGGTTTAACAATTGAGATTGAGGGAAATATTTTCCAGATTCTGGAATTCCAGCACGTTAAACCTGGTAAGGGTGCAGCGTTCGTAAGAACAAAACTGAAAAACATCATCAGTGGTGGTGTAGTAGAGAAGACATTCCGTCCGACAGAGAAGTTCGAGAATGCACACATCGAGAGAAAGGAAATGCAGTATCTGTATCAGGATGGAGATCTGTATAACTTCATGGATGTAGAGACATATGATCAGATCGCTCTCAACGCTGATGTAGTTGGAGACGCTCTGAAATTTGTAAAAGAGAATGAGAACGTTAAGATCTGTTCCCATAAGGGCAACGTATTCTCAGTTGAGCCGCCGCTGTTCGTAGAACTGGCAATCACAGAGACAGAGCCGGGATTCAAGGGTGACACAGCTCAGGGAGCTACAAAGCCTGCAATCGTTGAGACAGGAGCTACTGTTATGGTACCGCTGTTTGTTGAGACAGGTGATGTTCTTAAGATCGATACACGTACAGGTGAGTATCTGTCAAGAGTTTAATTACGAATTCAGTACAGTTTAAGCTGTATTTCAAAAAGGAATCTGTATCATGCAGGTTTCTTTTTTCTTTGACAAAATCAGATGAAATTCTCTGTTTTCACTAAAAAAATCAATTCGGATTTATGCAAAATTCTGGCTTGCTTTTTAAGGAAGGCCTGTCTATAATAAAGAGCACATAATATTTGTTCTAAATTTTAAGAAATTCTATTTGGAGAGCTTCTGAACTCTCCGGGAAATTCTAACTCAATTGAAATAGTACATTTCGTACTGGTTTCTCATTTTAATTTTATGAACCGCAATCAGGAAGGAGAAGAGTGAATTATACAGAATTTGTAAATGCGGTAAAGGAAAAACTGACTCAGGAGTTAAATGGAGGTGTCAGGGTAAACGTCTATACGACGAAAAAAAATAATGCAACAGAGCGTACAGGACTAATCCTGGAGACGCCGGGGGTTAATATATCGCCGACAATCTATCTGGAAGAATTCTTTGAACTATATGAAAAAGGGAAACAGATGGATTGGATCATTGAAGATCTGGTGGAACTATATGAAGAAATCCGACAGGAAAAATCATGGGATTACGAGAGGATGCTTTCTTTCGAAGGGGTAAAAGACAGAATCATCTTTCGACTGATCAACACAGAGAAAAACAAGGAATTACTTCTGGATGTTCCACATAAAAAGTTTTTGGATCTGTCACTTGTGTTTGCAGTACTTGTAGAAGCGGACAATGATGGGACGGCAGTGATGCTGATCAAAGATCTGCATATGAGACAATGGAAGGTGACAAAAGAACAGCTTTGGAATGCGGCAAAAGAAAATACAAAGCGTCTGCTTCCGGCAGAATGTTTCGGAATGAATTTTGCAGTGTATGAACTGCTCAGCAGATCAACTCCGGGGGAACATGATCGGGAGAATCTGTTAAGAAGAACCTGGCATATTCATGAAGAACTGGAACTTCCGGAAAAAGATAAAATGTATGTTTTGTCTAATAAACTGAAAAATTATGGGGCGGCCTGTATTGCATACCCTTATATTCTGGACATGCTTGCAGGAGTCTTAAAGGAAAATTTCTATGTTCTTCCAAGCAGTGTCCATGAAGTGATCATCGTACCGGAATCTTCTCAGATCCGTCAGTCAGAATTAGAAAGAATGGTGCGGGAAATCAATGAAACGCAGGTTCCGGAGGAAGAAATCTTAAGCAATCATGCTTATTTTTATTATGCACAGGAAGGGAAACTTCAGTTGGGAAGAGAGATGTGTATCGACAGGGAGGAAAATGAATGAAAGGACGCGGAGAGATTATAGCAATCCTCTGCATGTCAGTCTTTTTGATCTGTATTCTCTATGCAATGACATACGGAGGCATTGTCAAGGCCGAAGAACTTGAAAAACAGCCTGAAAAGGTCGGAGAAAAAACGGAGGTTGATATTGAAGAAGAACTGCGCTGGGCAGAAGAAGTAAAAAAGATCCTGAAAGATATCGGGGTGGGATTTTGTGATGAACAGGAGGATAAGCAGGAAGAAGACGAGGAAGAAGCTTTCGACCAGACAGATGAAAATAAGATACAAAGTACAGGTGTATATGCAGCGGAAAGGGCAGGAGAAACTGTTTATACAAAGGCGATCGAAAGGGGAATCGGTGCGATCGATGTAGTTGACTATGATGACCCAAACTGGTCTGTGCTGCAGCACTGGAATGAAGGAAGACTTGGTACAAAATCAGGAGAAAGCCTGTATTGCACCAATCCAACATTAAAGTTTCAGGAGGGCAACAAAACAGCAGTAGATGCTTCAAAACGTTATAACAAACAGACCATTCAGATGATCGCGGCAATGTTCTATTACTACGATGAGAATAAATGCAATGGGGTGAGTTCAAATTACGATTATCTCTTAAAACAATGCGCAGTATGGTGGATTATGAATGAAGTACATCACTGGTATGGAGATATGATCCAGATAGAAACAGGAAATAGTGTGGCCTGTGGGAATGGTCATTGGATCTCAACACACAAATCTGAGTATTATCACAAAGGGATTGCATGGGCGAAAGAGAATTATAAATATTTCCCGGATGCATATGGGGTTATTTATGAAGGAAATGGACAGCCGCTCAGTAAATGGGGCGGAACATACCAGCCAACCGGAACAGGGAGATTAAAGAAGGTGTCGGCGAATACTTCTGTGACAGAAAAGAACAGTTGCTATTCTTTGGAGGGAGCAGAGTACGGTATCTATAGTAGTCCCACTCTTTCTAGTGAATCAAGAGCAGGAACGTTCAGAACAGATTCAGCAGGAAATTCATCAACAGTTGTGTTGAATGAAGGAACTTATTACGTAAAGGAACTAAAAGCTCCCAAAGGATATGCGCTTGTAGATGAAGTAAAAACGGTTACAGTAAAATCCGGGCAGGAAGCGACAGTGACATTTTCAGACCCGCCGCAGATGAATCCTGTGGAGCTTTTGCTAAAGAAAACAGGCATGGAACAGGAGTATGTCGATCCGTCAGGGACAGCAGCGTATCAAGGAGCACAGTTTTTGGTGAAATTCTATGCAGAACTTCTGGATCCAGGAAAAAATCCGGAAAAGGAAGGGAAAGAGCCAGTCAGAAGCTGGGTCTTTCAAACAGATGCAAAAGCAGTTTGCCGTTATCAGGAGAAGTATAAGGTGAAAGGCGATGCATTGTATAAAATGACAGACGGAACAGAGGCGCTTCCGCTAGGAACCGTAACAATTCAGGAGATAAAACCGCCAAAAGGGTATTTCCTGAATGAGGAAGTTTTTGTTTGTCAGATAAAGCCAAAAGGTACGGGAGAAAAAATAAATGTATATCAGAACCCTACGATACCGGACAGGGTTTTCCAGATTCATTTGGTGAAAAAAGCAACAGAGACAGGACATCCTCTTTCGGGAGCGCAATTTAAGCATATCAGACCGGATGGAAGTGAAAAAATTCTGACAACAGATGAAAAAGGGACTCTGAAAGTAATGCCATTATCGCAGGGAATTCACAAATTAAAGGAAGTAAAAGCACCGGACGGGTATCGGACAAATAATAATGAACTGATTTTCCGGGTTGATGAGAGCGGGAAAACAGAATTTTTATCTGAGGTAAATACAGAAGAAGGAGAGGTTATTATCGAATATACAGAGGATGGAATTGCGGTAGTGACGATAGAAGATAAGCCAGCCTGTTACAAGATTGAGCTGAAAAAGGAAAATGAAAAAGGTGTTGCACTTGCAGGAGCTGAGTTTACTTTATATGAAGACCAGGCATGTCAGAAAGAAATTGACCGGGTGTTGACGGATGGAAATGGAATTGCAATGTTCGAAAATCTGGAAGTAAAGAAAAAGTACTATATGAAAGAAACAAAAGCACCGACAGGTTACAGAATTCCGAAAACATCAGATGATGCAGATATTGAATATGAAATCTGTCTGGAAAGTAATCCGGAAGAGGGAAAGTGTCTGTTGGTTGTAAATGGAAAAGAATACAGAAGCAAAGATACTGCAGACAGCAAGATAAGTATTGAAGGTTCAATTAAGGAGTGGAATGTGAAAATGAAGATTATAAATCAGACAGGAAAGAAGCTTCCAGATACAGGATCGGCAGGAAAACCTGTGTTACTTACGGGAATTTTAGCTGTAGGAATCATGGCAATGATTTACAGAAAAAAAGAGCAAAAAAGATAGTAGTAAAACGGTGAGAAATGAGGAGGTGACAAAATGAAAAAAAGAATGATGAAAATCTGTTATATGATGACTTTGGCAGCGGTACTCTGTACTTCGGGAACAATAGGTGCGACCGGAATCAAATCTGTATATGCAGCGGAAAATGAAGTACAGGGAAGAGCAGCAACTACAAATGGAATTTTGAATCTTAATAATGGTCCTGCAAGTATTACGATCAAAGGAAATGACGGACAGAGTCTGAAAGGAAAAAGATTTCTGGTATATCAGTTATTTCAGGCAGAAAATGCGAAAGGAATGGAATCCATTAATTACACGTTTAATCCGGAATACAAGAAATTTGTCTGTTATATCGTGGGACAGCGGATTCATAAGGATGAGAGAAATGTAACAGAGTATGATGTGATCGATTATATTCAGTCTCTGAATACGCATCAGACAGAAGGGGCGCAGACCGCTCAGGAAAAGGAAGGAGCATACAGTGAATATCGTGTTTTTGTAGAAGAATTAAGAACCCATCTACAGAGAAATGGAAAAACAGGTCAATCTGTTGAAGTGACAAGTACAAAAGCGGACAATTCATTTGAAATTAAGGGATTACCATACGGATATTATATTATCGATGAGGTGACAGCAGTAAAAGGAACGAATTCAGCAGCCTCTTTGTGTATGGTAAGTACAGCTAATCCGGAAATGAACCTCAACATAAAATCAGACTATCCGGTTGTGACAAAAAAGATCCGGGAAGATGATGAGCAGGATAAAGTTGGAAATCAGGGATGGAATGATTTGGCTGATTTTGAGATCGGGCAGACTGTGCCATATCGGTATGAGTCAAATATGCCTGATGTTAACGGATATAACAATTATTATTACGCATGGCATGATGTGATGAGTGAAGCACTTACTTTCAAAAAGGATTCTGTTGCCATCCGGATTTATGAAAATTCAAATGCAGGAAATTATTATGAATTGAAAGAAGACGAATTTGAAGTAAAGGAAGCTCCGGGAGGAGGAGATACGTTTCAGGTTGTTGTTTCTGATATGAAAAAAATCATAGACAGAGAGTTTAATCGTAAAAATGAAGCAGGAGAAAATAAATATGGACAGAAAATAGTGCTTACCTATCAGGCAACATTGAATGAAAAGGCAGCGAAAAATACAGGACGTCCGGGATTTGAAAATGATGTTCGGCTGGAATTTTCAAATGATCCGGATTCAGCGGTGAGAGGAAGTACAGGATATACACCGTGGGATACAGTTGTTTGTTTCACTTATAAAATCAATGCATTGAAATCAAATAACCATGGACAAAGTCTGGAAAATGCCAGGTTCAGACTTTATTCTGACGCTGGATTAAAAAATGAAGTATATGTAAAACAGGGAGAAGGTGGGTACATTGTAATTAACCGGGACAGTCTTGGAGGAAACGACCATACAGGTGGAAAGCAGCCGGAAAATGCGGTGGAGATGAAATCCGGTCAGGATGGAACCTTTATGATCTATGGATTAGATAGTGGCACCTATTATCTGAAAGAAACAGAGGCACCGGCAGGATACCGTCTGCTGACAGAGCCGATTGTGTTAAATATAAAAGCAAGTTTTCCAAATGATAGAAACGCATATGTAAAAGGAGACGGAAAAACAGACAAAGGATTGAAAAAACTGGAGACATCTGCGCAGATCAAAGAATTTATTAACGGAAACTGGAAAGAATCAGAAATCAGTCTGACAACAAATGAAGGCGAAGGATCTGCTAATCTAACAGTAATTAATACAGTTGGAAAAAAACTGCCGGTAACAGGTTCTTCAGCAGCTGTTATCTGTATTACAACCGGAAGTGTTCTTGTTCTTGCAGGAGCAATGAGAAGAAACAGAAAAAATGCAAAGGAAAAACAATAGATTACAGTCAGATCTTTTACTATGGATAGGAGTTCTTTTGTGTAGTATACCTCTTTTGACTGGCTGGTATAGTCAGAAGAAAACACAAAATGTGTTGGCAACATATGAACAGATTGTGGAACAGACAACAGGAGATGAAATTGAACAATTAAGGAATCAGGCTGATGAATATAATAAAAAGCTTTGGGCAGAATCGAAAGGAGTCAGGGAACAAAGCGAGCCTGACCAGATGGAAGAGTATGAAGGTCTGTTAAATGCCGAAAAAATACAGACAGGAATGATGTGTGTACTGGAAATTCCGTCAATAGATCTCAGGCTTCCGGTTTATCATGGAACCAGCGAGGCAGTACTTAAGGAAGGTGTAGGGCATTTGATGGACAGTAGTCTTCCGATAGGGGGAGAAAATACGCATTGTGTGATGACGGGACATCGTGGGCTTGCAAGTGCGAGACTTTTCACTCGTCTGGATGAATTAAAGGAAGGCGATGAGTTCTTTCTGGAAGTACTGGGAGAAAAACTCGCATATAAGGTAGAAGAAATAAATGTAATCTTACCAGAAGAGGTAGAAAGTCTGGAAATCAGACCGGGAGAAGATCTGGTTTCGCTTGTCACATGTACCCCATATGGAATTAATACCCATCGGTTAGTGATTACTGGAAAGCGGGTTGTGTATGAAGAGAAAAAAGAAGAGAAAATCAAAAAGAAACGTCCATCTGTTAGAGAAATGATCTTCACAATGATTCCAATTCTCTTTTTGGTATATGTTGTGATTGAAAGAATAAAAAGAAAGCGAGAAAAAAGAAATTGTGAGGGAAAGAGAAAAAGAAACAGAAACCAGAAAAGGAAATGTAAGCACTACAGGAGAAAGAAACGTAAAAGAAAGAAAAGCAGGAGACAAAAAAGAAAGATGCAAAAGACGGCAAAATGGGAAAATCAAATGCGGAATTCTTCTTTTGATATGTTTTCTGGTGGTAGCAGTAAAGACCCCGGCGTTTGCAGAAACAGAAACAGGAAATATAGAAATCTGTATTGCAGATACCGGAGAACAAATTAAAAGAGAAGGTGTTACATTCCAGTATTCCAAAGTGGCATCTCTTGTTGATGGTGCTTACGAGATGGAGAAAAGATATGAAGATAAAGGCGTGGATCTCAATGAGGTAAGGTATGCCAGAGAACAGGAAGAGCTGGCGCGGACTTTGAGTAAATATCATTATAGTGATGGATTGTGCAGGACGGATTGCGATGGAAAAGCAACCCTTACGAATCTGAGGGAAGGAGTTTATCTGATCTATGTCGAAGATGAATCAGAATACGAGGTTCAGCCGGTTCTTGTCCAGCTGCCAAAATGGGAAGAGGACAAAGGGGCAATGAACTGGAATGTCAGGGTATGTCCAAAAC
>ENA-OZAH01000887-OZAH01000887.1-human-gut-metagenome-genome-assembly--contig:-NODE-887-length-10024-cov-7.194804_pt1 | contig 10024 bp, 7 predicted proteins | sample MGYA00243304_ERZ653505 | MGnify/ENA primary metagenome ERZ653505 (study PRJEB26926, sample SAMN06164925) | human gut metagenome | biome: ENVO:00009003; feature: ENVO:2100002; material: ENVO:00002003...
TTAACTTGTTTTCTCCGATACGGAAATACTTTGACGCTTCTTCAATGGTAAGGGTGTATTTTTCCCATACAGGAATATCGTTGTTATTCATCAGATACCCCCTTTCCCATGTTTCGTGTCATACTGGATATAGGGGATAAGGTCGGTGCGGTCTATCCTCTGTAAGTGGGCGGTTAGTTTACTGGAAAGGGAATTGCTGTATCTTGCCTTATCAAGCATAGTTCCCACTTTTTCCAGTCCACCTAATGCGTCATGTTCTTCCAAGAAGTAAAAACTTTTGACAGCGGAAATCACGCCACCCTCTGTGAGCCATTGCTGTGTTTCTTCAAGGGAATTTTGCTGTTTTGGTACTTGCAGTTTTAAGACTTCCACAGCCCCTAAAAAGCGTTCCCAAAACCGACACGTTTTCCATCTGCTCTTATTACTTTCATTTCTGTTTGGCACGACAAAGCGTAGGTTGTTTGCCAATAGCCCGAAAGCCAGTTCCCCAAGTTCCAGCGGTCTGTCCTTGAATGTCATGGCAAAAGCATGAGCCTTATCATCACGCAGTTGCATTTCTGTCCGTTTCCAACTGCCGACTTCATCAAGTGTCTTATTATGTTTTGAACAGACTTCCTTATCTTTATCATAAAAGCGGTAGGACAATCCCGATTTACCAGCACCGATATAAACAGTCTTTGCGGTGTCGAAATCATCAAACTTGCTTTCGTCAAAGTGGTAGCCCTCACTATTCGAGATAAATTCCTCTTTTTCGCATTTCTTCTTTATCTGCTCTATGGTAAAGAATGGCTTTTCGTTCTTATCATCAATGGCAATATCAAGCCTTGTGAAGTGGAAGTTATCCAGTCCGTATCTTCTCTCACAATGTTTGAACATATCCCCAAAGGTATAATTCCTACTGTCGAGAATACGGAAAATATCATCACAACCTCTGCCAGTCATAACAAGATAACAGCCTAGCCCTTGTTGGTTGTCCTCTGTCTTTCTTGCGTCCCCCGATACATAAATATCTCCAATCTGCCAGCGTGCTTGATAAGTCTTGAATTTTATCGTTGCTGGATAAACATTGAAAATGTCAGTCGGTAAATCTAAAATGTGCATGATTACATCTTCAGCGGTTGCCGTTTCAAATACAATGCTGATGTAATCAATCTTAACGGATAAATTTTTGTGTGCAGTTATAGTGCATTACTCCTTTCGTACTTCCCGTTTTTTTGCGGGGTAAAAATTGTGTTTTTTCCTTTATTTATCACAGTTTCTAGGTACTATGACATGTATACGCAGGGCGGTGTTACATATACGCCCTTTATGAACGCCTAAAGGCGTTCCCTTTCTTCCTGTGTCTGATCCGTTCTTAACGCTCACGAGCCTTGTAAGGCTCGTGGCTAAACGGAACAGCCCCAGTCAGAAACCTTATTTTCGGTCTGATAGTCTATGCTTATTCATGCTATCAAAATGAAAATACATCTTTTCTATGCTTACTCAAGCGTGTGATTGACCCTAGCGTGCTTAATCACTCTATCTGATACGATAATAACGCCATTAGAATTACTTGTCAAGAAGTTTTTGTTGACTTTTAGATATATATTAAGTATGATATGCTTATAAATACCAAGAAAAGCAATGAAAGGAGTGTTTATACTAAGTCATGGAGCATTACGAAAAGAAAATCAGTTTCTTAGGAGAGAACATACAGACCATAAGAAAGCATAGAGGAATGAAACAACAGGAACTTGCGGACAAAATCGGTATCAATATGCAGAGCCTTTCCAAGATTGAACGTGGCGTGAATTATCCTACCTTTGATACGCTGGAAAAGATAATGGACGTGCTGGGAGTAACACCCAATGAATTATTGTCGGGAGAATGGAAGTATATTGACCACACCGAGCCCTATATCATGGATATTATCAAACGGGAACAAGACTTCAATGTTTCCTTAGATTACCTGTCTGAAAATGAATTTTTCGATGATGAAAAAGAATGCACATTTTACAAGGCATATAAACTCATACAGTATATCCATAACTACATTACCAATGAGGTTACGGAGTTGGAAGAACTTATGGAAATCAAGCAGTTGATACAGCGTCAAAAACTGGAACGCATGATAAAAGTACATAAGGAAATGCGAGGGTTAGACCGATACAGAGAACAGCCCAAAGAGTATAAATACCATGACCCTTATGATGATTGGATATTTCGTCAGCTTGCGGATATAGACAACAGAAACAACATTCCCGACACTTCTCCACAAGTAGACTTCAATGAAGCAGACTATGAAGATTATCTAAAGGCGAAATGGAACAGAGGTCTTTAATTTCCTCTTGCATGGAAGATACAGCAAACAAAAAGCCCAGTAAAGAGTGCAAAGCACCACCAATGGTGGCAAGGCTCTTGACAGGGCTTTTTCTTTTCTGTTGTGGGGTAATCAAGAGGAAGAAAGAAAAAGTGTGCATTTTTGTTCCATAAATGCTAAGGGTATGCTGATTTTTATTGTGGCGGATATATGGAACTGTTATAATATGGATATGAAGAAAGCGACAAATTTGAAAGTGTTAATAATTTTCAAACAGCCTCATTGCATGGAAATAAGAAACAGACTATCCTTAAAGTAGGAGGTGGCACAAATGGCAAATGAAGATAAAAAAGATTTTAATGCTATGTTGCATGATAGTAAGGATATGCCAAAATTTCAAATTATCATAGACCAGAAAAGTATTGAGAAATATGGTGGAAACAAAATGTATTTTGCTCCCCCGATTGACTATGACAAAGTAATGAAAAAAGTTCCGTATGGTAAAGTGATTACGGTTGGAAAAATACGAGAACACTTTGCAAAATTGAGTGGTGCAGATTTTACAGAGCCGATTACAGCGGGTATATTTGTTTCTATTGTAGCGTGGGCGAGTTATCAGCGTTCCGAAGATGAAACACCCTATTGGAGAACATTAAAAGCAAACGGAGAATTAAATGCTAAATATCCAAATGGTATTGAAGCACAGAAAGAAAAATTAGAAGCAGAGGGACATACCATTATTCAAAAGGGGCGTAAAAATATACGATACTATGTAAAGGACTATGAAAATTCTCTTTTTGATTTGAAATAGGCAAATTCTATTTCACAATTTCATATCTCTATACACAAAGCAGTTAGTCTTAGGATTGACTGCTTTTTTCATACCTAAATTTCAGATTGGAGTGATGAAATGGTGTTTGTTAGAGCTGTTCAGTAAGATTATCGGTGCATAAAATTTTATTGTGGTGCAGATATGAAAATGATATAATGTGGATATGAAGAAAGCGACAAACTTGAATTTGTCGAGCTGGTTAGTTCGAGATAATTTTGAGTTTGTTAAGATGTGGTGCACTTGATGGAATCACAGGTACGACATCATATTATGGAGGATGAAATAGATGATAGGTTTGATTGTTGCGAGGTCAAAGAATAATGTTATAGGCAAGAATGGTAATATACCATGGAAAATAAAGGGAGAACAAAAGCAATTTAGAGAGTTAACAACGGGTAATGTGGTTATTATGGGGCGAAAGTCTTATGAAGAAATCGGTCATCCGTTGCCTAATAGAATGAATATTGTTGTTTCCACCACAACAGAGTATCAAGGAGATAATTTAGTTTCAGTTAAATCATTAGAAGATGCATTATTATTGGCTAAAGGACGAGATGTATACATATCTGGTGGATATGGACTATTTAAGGAAGCTTTGCAAATAGTAGATAAAATGTATATCACAGAAGTAGATTTAAATATTGAAGATGGAGATACATTCTTTCCAGAATTTGATATCAATGATTTTGAAGTTTTGATAGGGGAAACACTTGGTGAGGAAGTGAAATATACGAGAACATTTTATGTAAGGAAAAATGAATTGAGTAGATTTTGGATTTAGGGTGTTTTCATAAATATATTGCTTTTTATGCATATATAAATTGTTGTAAGACAAATTCCAGTTTGAAAAGGGGAAATGAAAAAGTGGCAATTTCAAATATAAATACAATTATTAGTAATGATATTCAAAAAGTTTGGAACATTGTTTTAGCTGTTGATAAATATAACTCATGGCGAAGTGATTTGAGCAAAACAGAAATAATAAATGACAAACAATTTATTGAATACACAAAAAATGGATATGCTACTACATTTACCGTTACCGTTGCAGAACCATATAAACGCTGGGAATTTGATATGGAGAATAGCAACATGAAAGGTCATTGGATTGGTGTTTTTATAGACAAAGGGAATGAAACACAAATAGACTTTACAGAAAATGTGATACCTAAAAAGTGGTTTATGAAACCTTTTGTAAAAACCTATTTGAAAAAACAACAAAAGCAATTTGTTCTGGACTTAAAGAAAGCATTGGAATAATAAAATTCAAGATTGGAGGGTTGGAAATGGCTTCAAGTAAAGATTATTTACAATTTGTTTTAGAACAATTATCAGAATTACAAGAAATAACATATCGTGCAATGATGGGAGAATTTATTATTTATTATCGTGGAAAAATCGTTGGCGGTATATATGATGATAGGTTACTTGTAAAACCAACAAAGTCTGCAATTTCTTATATGCCGACAGTTACTTATGAAATTCCATACGAAAACGCCAAAGAAATGTTATTGGTGGAAGAAGTTGATAATAAAGATTTTCTGACGGGGTTATTTGATGTGATGTATGATGAACTACCAACGCCAAAACCTAAAAAGAAAAAATAAACAGCTTCTAGTTTACAATTTCATATCCATATACACAAAGCAGTTAGTTTTAGGATTGACTGCTTTTTAAAAAGACACCATTTAGGTGTAATGATGTCTTTTGGGTGTTATTTTATAGGTCATATCAAGGCTCATTCAATCGTGGTAAATTCGTGGTAAAATGAGTTTTTTCTATACTTCAAAATACTTGAAAGTATAGTGTTTATGCGGATAATCGAAAATTAGATATAAAATTTAATATAAATCCAGATACATTTTAAAGGTATGTAGAATCGAGCTAAGATGTAAAAGTACAGAACAAACATTCGATTTAGTTCTGTACTTTTTTTCTCCTGAATGATATACTATACAAGTAACAATACTAAGAAAACAACTACTATTTCTAAAATATCACCGCTAAATTAGAGCGCTCAGGAGAAATTACATGGATCATTTTGAATTAGTATCACAATACAACCCAACTGGCGACCAGCCGCAGGCAATTAAAGAGCTGGTCGAAGGCTTCAAAGAAGGAAACCAGTGTCAGACGTTGCTTGGCGTTACTGGATCTGGTAAGACATTTACCATGGCGAATGTCATTCAACAGATGAACAAGCCGACATTGATTATTGCACATAATAAGACGCTGGCTGCGCAGCTGTATGGGGAATTCAAAGAGTTCTTTCCAAATAACGCAGTGGAATATTTTGTCTCCTACTACGACTATTATCAGCCGGAAGCATATGTTCCATCTTCGGACACATACATTGCCAAGGATTCATCCATCAATGATGAAATCGATAAGCTTCGACTTTCCGCAACTATGTCACTGATGGAGCGAAGAGATGTGATCATTGTTGCAAGTGTATCTTGTATCTATGGGCTGGGTAACCCGGTAGATTACCAGAACATGGTAGTTTCTTTGCGTCCGGGTATGATAAAAGATCGTGATGAAGTAATGGCAAAGCTGATTGAGATCCAGTATGATCGTAATGATATGGATTTCCACCGTGGTACATTTCGTGTGCGTGGAGATGTTTTGGAAATCATTCCGGCATATGAGAGTGACACAGCGATTCGTGTGGAATTTTTTGGAGACGAGATAGACAGGATCTCAGAGATTGATATTTTGACAGGAGAAGTGAAGGACGAACTGAAACATGTAGCAATCTTTCCGGCATCTCATTATGTTGTTGACCGTGAGAATATCAAGCGTGCGGTGGCAGATATCGAGGAAGAACTGGAAGAACGTGTCAAAGAGTTTAAGAGAAATGACAAGCTTTTAGAGGCACAGCGTATTGCGGAGCGAACGAATTTTGATATTGAGATGCTTAAGGAGACTGGATTTTGTTCCGGAATTGAGAATTATTCCAGACATTTGGCAGGGCTTCGACCAGGACAGGCTCCGTATACATTGATCGATTATTTCCCGGATGATTTTATTATGATGATTGATGAGTCACATAAGACAATCCCGCAGATTGGTGGAATGTATCACGGAGACCAGTCGAGAAAGCAGACATTGGTAGATTATGGATTCCGCCTGCCATCTGCGAAGGATAACCGTCCACTTAACTTTGATGAGTTTGAAAGTAAGATCAATCAGGTGATGTTTGTATCTGCGACACCGGGAGAATATGAGAAGGATCATGAACTTCTTCGAGCAGAACAGGTAATCCGCCCGACAGGACTTCTTGATCCGGAAGTTGAAGTGCGACCGGTAGAAGGACAGATTGATGATCTGATCGGTGAAGTGAACAAAGAGATCAGTAAGAAGAATAAAGTCCTTGTCACAACGCTGACAAAGCGCATGGCAGAAGATTTGACAGATTATATGCGTGAAGTAGGAATCCGTGTAAAATATCTTCATTCGGATATTGATACACTTGAACGTACGGAGATCATCCGAGATATGCGTCTGGATGTGTTTGATGTGTTGGTTGGAATCAACCTCTTGAGAGAAGGACTTGATATTCCGGAAATCACTCTTGTTGCAATCCTTGATGCAGATAAAGAAGGATTCCTTCGTTCAGAGACTTCGCTGATTCAGACAATCGGTCGTGCAGCGCGTAATGCAGAAGGACATGTAATCATGTATGCAGATAAGATTACAGAATCAATGCAGCTGGCAATCGATGAGACACAGCGTCGTCGTGAGATTCAGATGAGATACAATGAAAAGCATGGAATCACGCCGAAGACGATTCAGAAGTCAGTGCGTGATCTGATCAGTATCTCTAAAAAGGTTGCGGCAGAAGAGATGCGGCTTGAAAAAGATCCGGAGTCCATGAGCCAGAAAGAACTGGAGAAACTGATCGCGGATCTGACGAAACAGATGAAGAAGGCAGCAGCGGAATTGAACTTTGAGGCAGCGGCAGAGCTTCGTGATAAGCTTGTTGAATTAAAAAAGATGCTCAATGATATGGAATAGGAGATTACAAAATGGGTAAGAAAATGGACGCCAGACAGTACATTAAGATACGAGGCGCGAATGAGAATAACCTGAAGAATATAGATGTAGATATCCCAAGAAATGAACTGGTTGTTTTGACGGGACTTAGCGGTTCTGGAAAATCTTCCCTTGCATTTGATACAATTTATGCAGAAGGACAGAGACGTTATATGGAATCACTGTCTTCCTATGCAAGACAGTTTCTTGGTCAGATGGAGAAACCGGATGTAGAAAGTATCGAAGGGCTTTCACCTGCAATTTCTATCGATCAGAAATCAACGAATCACAATCCACGTTCCACAGTTGGAACTGTTACGGAGATTTATGATTATTTTCGATTATTATATGCGAGAGTTGGAATTCCGCATTGCCCGAAATGTGGTCGTGAGATTGCAAAACAGTCGGTAGATCAGATGGTGGATCAGATCATGGCGCTTCCGGATAGAACGAAGATACAGCTTTTGGCACCTGTTGTACGTGGAAGAAAAGGAACACATGCAAAGCTTTTCGAACGTGCAAAAAAGAGTGGATATGTTCGTGTTCGTGTGGATGGCAATATGTATGAACTTTCAGAAGAAATTACATTAGATAAGAATATCAAGCATAATATTGAGATTATTGTAGATCGTCTTGTAGTAAAACCTGGAATTGAAAAACGACTAACAGACTCTGTCGAAAATGTACTTGAGCTCGCAGAAGGTCTGCTTGTTGTTGATGTGATCGATGGAGAACCTCTGAATTTCAGCCAGAGCTTTTCATGTCCTGTCTGCGAAATCAGTATCGATGAGATTGAGCCTCGCAGTTTTTCTTTTAACAATCCATTTGGGGCTTGCCCGGAATGTTTTGGACTTGGATACAAAATGGAATTTTCAGAAGAACTGATGATTCCGGATCCGTCGTTGTCTATTAATCAAGGTGCGATTGCAGTTTTAGGATGGCAGTCCTGTACAGACAAGAGCAGCTTCACACGTGCAATTCTGGATGCACTGTGTAAAGAATATCATTTTGATCTGGATACCCCTTTTGAGGATTATCCGAAAGAAATCCATGATGTTTTGATTTATGGAACAGACGGAAAAGAAGTAAAGGTTTATTATAAAGGTCAGAGAGGCGAAGGGATTTATCCGGTTGCATTTGAAGGATTGATCAAGAATGTGGAACGTCGTTACCGTGAGACAGGTTCTCAGACGATGAAAGCAGAATATGAGACATTTATGAATATTACACCATGTTCAGCCTGTAAAGGACAGCGCTTGAAGCCGGGGGCTTTAGCTGTAACAGTTGGAGATAAGAATATTTCAGAAGTGACAACACTTTCTATAGAACGTCTTCAGAAATTTTTAGATGAACTTCAATTGACAGAGACACAGCAGTTGATTGGTAATCAGATTCTGAAAGAGATCAAAGCAAGAATCAGTTTTTTGATGGATGTCGGTCTGGATTATCTGACGCTTGCGCGTGCGACAGGAACACTTTCCGGTGGAGAAGCACAGAGAATTCGACTTGCAACACAGATTGGATCAGGTCTGGTCGGAGTTGCATATATTCTGGATGAGCCGAGTATCGGACTTCATCAAAGAGATAATGATAAACTTCTTGCGACGCTGAAACATTTGCGTGATCTTGGAAATTCATTGATTGTAGTAGAACATGATGAAGATACGATGCTGGCAGCGGATTATATAGTAGATATCGGTCCGGGGGCAGGAGAACATGGCGGTCAGGTTGTTGCTGTGGGAAATGCACAGGAAATTATGAAAAATCCAAATTCTGTCACAGGAGCGTATTTGAGTGGAAAAATCAGGATTCCGGTTCCGACAGAAAGAAAGAAGCCGACAGGTTATCTGAAAGTAGTCGGTGCACAAGAGAATAATCTCAAGAACATTGATGTAAAATTCCCTTTGGGAGTTATGACTTGTGTAACGGGAGTGTCTGGATCGGGGAAAAGTTCTCTTGTGAATCAGATTTTATATAAAAGACTTGCAAGAGACTTGAACCGGGCAAGAACAATCCCCGGAAAACATAAGAGAATAGAAGGGCTAGATCAGGTTGACAAAGTGATTAATATCGACCAGTCACCAATCGGAAGGACGCCACGGTCAAATCCTGCCACTTATACAGGCGTGTTTGATTTGATCCGAGATTTGTTTGCAGGAACGCCGGATGCAAAAGCACGTGGATACAAGAAAGGACGGTTTAGCTTTAATGTTAAAGGGGGACGCTGTGAAGCATGTGCAGGAGACGGAATCCTGAAAATCGAGATGCATTTTCTTCCGGATGTTTATGTTCCATGTGAAGTCTGTGGCGGAAAGCGTTACAATCGTGAGACGCTGGAAGTACGCTATAAAGGGAAAAATATATATGATGTATTGAATATGACAGTGGAAGAAGCCTGTGATTTCTTCTCTAATATTCCATCGATCAGCCGTAAGATGGAGACATTAAGAGATGTTGGATTAGGATACATTCGATTAGGGCAGCCATCCACAGAATTATCAGGGGGAGAAGCACAGAGGATCAAACTGGCAGCAGAATTAAGCAAACGAAGTACAGGAAAGACCATCTATATCCTGGATGAGCCAACGACAGGACTTCATTTTGCAGATGTTCACAAACTGGTGGATATCCTTGCAAGACTGACAGAAGGTGGCAATACTGTGATTGTGATCGAGCATAATCTGGAAGTGATCAAGACTGCGGATTATATTATCGATATGGGACCAGAAGGTGGATCAGGCGGTGGAACAGTTGTTGCAGCAGGGACACCAGAAGAGATCTGCGAGGTTGAGGAATCTTATACTGGGCAGTATTTGAAAGGGATACTTAATCGATAAAATCTGTGGATAGGCTTGTGT
>ENA-OZAH01000888-OZAH01000888.1-human-gut-metagenome-genome-assembly--contig:-NODE-888-length-10019-cov-5.770474_pt1 | contig 10019 bp, 10 predicted proteins | sample MGYA00243304_ERZ653505 | MGnify/ENA primary metagenome ERZ653505 (study PRJEB26926, sample SAMN06164925) | human gut metagenome | biome: ENVO:00009003; feature: ENVO:2100002; material: ENVO:00002003...
CGAGATCTAGTACGGTCTCGTGGGCTCGGAGATGTGTATAAGAGACAGCTTATAACGTGAGCCATCAACTTTTTATCGCATGGCAAACTGTAAAGAAAAAACACTTGACACCATCTTGCGTTTCGTGTATGATAGCAGAGGTGAAGATAATGAATAAGTTTTTAGAGCAGGCATTATTGTTTGATTTCTACGGGGAATTGCTTACAGATCATCAAAAGGAGATTTATGAGCAGTTCGCGCTGGAAGATCTTTCGCTCAGTGAGATTGCTGAGATGAAGGGGATCAGCCGCCAGGGTGTACATGATCTTGTGAAGCGGTGTCAGAAGACACTGGAAGGATATGAGATGAAGCTTCATCTTGTAGAGAAGTTCCTTTCCGTGAAGGAGAAGGTCAGTAAGATTGATGATACACTTGCAGAGTGGGAACGCGAGAAGAATGACCCGGAAGAGATGGTGAAGCGGATCCGTAAGATTGCGGATGCGATCATAGAGGAGTTATAGAATGGCATTTGACAGCTTAAGTGAAAAACTTCAGAATGTATTTAAGAACCTGCGAAGCAAGGGAAGACTGACAGAGGATGATGTTAAGGCAGCTCTGAAGGAAGTTAAGATGGCGCTTCTTGAAGCAGATGTTAACTTCAAGGTTGTTAAGGGCTTCATTAAGGATGTTCAGGAGAGGGCTGTTGGTCAGGATGTGATGAACGGACTGAATCCGGGACAGATGGTGATCAAGATCGTTAATGAAGAGCTGGTTAAGCTTATGGGATCTGAGACAACAGAGATCAAGCTTCAACCGGGCAGTGCGATCACAGTAATCATGATGGCAGGTCTTCAGGGAGCAGGTAAGACAACAACAACTGCAAAGCTTGCAGGAAAGTTTAAGTTAAAAGGTAAGAAACCACTTCTGGTAGCATGTGATGTTTACCGTCCGGCTGCAATTAAGCAGTTGGAGATCAACGCAGAGAAGCAGGGCGTAGAGATGTTCTCCATGGGAGACAAGAATAAGCCGGCGGATATTGCGAAGGCAGCAGTTGAGCATGCAGCAAAGAATGGTAACAATATTGTGATCCTTGATACTGCAGGACGTCTTCATGTAGATGAAGATATGATGGCAGAGCTTCAGGAGATCAAGGAAGCTGTGGAAGTTCATCAGACCATCCTGGTTGTCGATGCGATGACCGGACAGGATGCGGTGAATGTAGCAAGTTCCTTTAACGATAAGATTGGAATCGACGGTGTGATCGTCACAAAGCTTGACGGAGATACACGAGGCGGTGCTGCATTGTCTATCAAGGCAGTGACAGGAAAGCCGATCCTTTATGTCGGTATGGGAGAGAAGCTTTCAGATCTGGAGCAGTTTTATCCGGACAGAATGGCATCCCGAATTCTGGGAATGGGAGATGTCCTTTCCCTGATTGAGAAGGCAGGCGCTGAGCTTGATGAAGAGAAAGCCAAGAAGATGGCTGATAAGATGAAGAAAGCTCAGTTTGACTTTGAAGATTATCTTGACAGTATGGAACAGATGCGTAAGATAGGCGGTTTGTCCAGCATCATGGGAATGCTGCCTGGAATGGGTAATCTCGGAGGTAAGATGCCTGATCTTGATTCCGAAGAGAATGAGAAGAAGATGGCTCAGATGGAAGCAATCATCTACTCCATGACTTTGGAAGAGAGAAGAAACCCGGATCTGCTGAATCCATCCAGAAAGCACAGAATTGCCAAGGGTGCAGGTGTGGATATCGCAGATGTGAACCGTATGGTAAAACAGTTCAACGAATCCAGAAAGATGATGAAGAAACTTCCTGGAATGATGGGTGGCAAAGGTGGAAAAAGGGGCAAATTCAAGCTTCCCTTTTGACATATAAATGAAACAATAACAAAAAATTAAGAAAAATTATGAGGTGAAAAAAATGGCAGTAAAGATCAGATTAAAGAGAATGGGACAGAAGAAGGCTCCTTTTTACAGAATCGTAGTAGCAGATTCTAGATCTCCAAGAGACGGAAGATTCATCGAGGAAATCGGAACATACGATCCGAACCTTGAGCCAAGCGCAATCAAAGTAGACGAGGAAGCAGCTAAGAAATGGCTCAACAATGGTGCTCAGCCAACAGAAGTTGTTGGAAAGATCTTCAAAGCAGCAGGAATCGAGAAATAATCGAATCTGTATGAGTAATGTCTGTAGCTGAGTGATCAGTTGCAGATAAATAACGATGTCTCCGCGGAGGGCGAGTATCATGAAAGAATTAGTTGAAGTTATTGCAAAGGCACTGGTAGATCAGCCGGATGAAGTCTCAGTTACTGAGAAAAAGGAAGGCAGAACTATTGTACTGGAACTTCATGTAGCAGATGGCGACATGGGTAAAGTGATCGGTAAGCAGGGTCGTATTGCAAAAGCAATCCGTTCTGTTGTTAAGGCAGCAGCAACAAAGGAAGACAAGAAAGTCGTTGTCGATATTGTTTAAGAACAGTATCAGGACGAAAGAAAAAAGTAACAGAGTCATTGCTTGGTAAAGCAGGGCTTAAAAAAGGGACAGCCTTCATAAAGAAGAGACTGCCCCTTTCTTTTTACGCGAGCAACGAGTCAAAGTCCGTGCTTGCACGAGACCTTGGCGACTGCCGCGATAACTTGAGAAACTCGCAGAGCGTGTTTCTCATAGTTGTTGGGTTCAAGCGGATAAAATCTGCAGGTTAAGCGATTGTGTACCTGCATTAGACATAGAGATAGTGAAAAGAAAAGAGGGGTACGATGAACAGACAAAGCACATTATGTTATATTGAAAAAGATGGAAAATATTTGATGCTTCACAGAGTAGTGAAGAAAAATGATGTGAATAAAGATAAATGGATCGGCGTTGGCGGACATTTTGAATATGCAGAGAGTCCGGAGGAATGCCTTCTGCGTGAAGTGAAGGAGGAGACCGGTTATACATTGACTTCCTGGAAATACAGAGGAATCGTGACATTTGTATATGGAGAAGATGTAGTGGAATATATGTCACTGTATACAGCAGACGGATTTACAGGTGATCCGATCGAATGTGACGAGGGGATTCTTGAATGGGTGGAGAAAGAAAAGATAAAAGACCTGAATCTATGGGAGGGAGACAAGATTTTCTTCCGTCTGATGGACGAAGAAGAGGAATTTTTCTCTTTAAAGCTTGTGTATAATAAATCTGATGTGCTTGAGTATGTGGCACTCAACGGAAAGTCGATGGAACTTTTTGATGTGATTGATGAAGATGGAAATAAAACCGGACAGGTGAAAGAACGCGGTGTTGCACATAGAGATGGAACATTGCATTCAACGGTACACATCTGGATTGTACGTCCGAATCAGGAGAGTGGTTATGATGTACTCCTTCAGAAACGAAGTGAATGTAAAGATTCGAACCCGGGAGCGTATGACATTTCTTCCGCAGGGCATGTCAGTGCCGGGGATGAACTGATGGAAAGTGCATTGCGTGAGATGAAAGAAGAACTTGGAATTCATGCAAGAGAAGATCAGCTTCAGTTTATCGGAACACACAGAGGACAGTTTGAAGCTGAATTTCATGGAAAACCATTCCGTGACAATGAACGCAGTACCGTATATCTTTATAGAGAACCAGTGGACATTAAAAATTTGAAATTACAGGAATCTGAAGTGGAAGAAGTGATCTGGATGGATTTCGAAGAATGCAGGAGGGGTATTGTGGATGGTACCCTGCCGAACTGCATTTATGAAGGAGAGTTCCAGATGGTAGGAAAAGCACTCGGGATAGAGTAAGAAAACGGAATAGAAGATAGAACAAGCGTGAGAAAAAAAGAGTTGAACCTTGCTTGTCTGGGACAGTAGAATGGTCCGGACAGAAGTTTCAACTCTTTTTTAAGACTGACTTATATTTTCAGTGTGGTTTCAGCTTATGCTTCTTCTGATAGTATCTTCACAATCTCAGGGAATTCCATAAAGTGGGAAGCTTTGACTAGAATCGTATCATTTTCTTTGAGAATCTGTCCCATGTTCTGGTAAAAGTCTTCCTTTGTGTCAAAATGGAAAACTTTCATGTTCTTCTCTGTTGCAAGAACAGTTTCCTTTGCAGCTTCTGCCATATCTTTAGAAAGTGCTCCGATGCAGACCAAAATATCAGTGTTTTTAAATGCTGCATATGCTCCGACTTCGCGGTGCATCGCAAGTTCATCGGCACCAAGTTCACCCATATCGCCAAGGATAGCGATCTTTCTTGTGTCTGCATATGCAAGTACGTCAAGAGAGGACTTCATAGATGCCGGATTGGCATTGTAGCAGTCATCAATGATCGTGTAATGTTTTGCTTCGATCAGGTTGTTACGTCCGGCAATCGGAACAAGCTTTTCAATTCCGCGTGCAATCTCATCATTATTCATGCCAAGTGCATATCCGACAGCAACTCCGGCTAAAGCGTTATAGATCATATGATCTCCCGGGATTGAGATATGTGCATGGAAACGGGATGTTGGAGTAACAAACTCAGCGTACGTTCCTTTTAATCCTTTACGTTCAATATTTTCCACATGGAACGGACAGGAAGCTGTAAGACCGAAGTAAACAGGAGTTCTTCCATCACGGGAAGTGTAGCTTTTCAGCTTATCATCATCCCCGTTGAAGATAACAGAACCTTTCGGATTCATGTAGTCTGTCATGGAACTCTTTTCCTTTAGGATTCCGTCTCTTGTTCCAAGATTCTCAAGATGTGCATATCCGATATTAGTGATCACGCACACATCCGGGCGAGCAATCTTAGCCAGCGGTTTCATATCTCCAAAGTGGCTGATTCCCATCTCAAGAACCGCAACCTCATGTTCCTCACGGATATTGAATACGGTCAGAGGAAGTCCGATCTCATTGTTGAAGTTTCCTTCGGTTTTCAGTACATTATATTTCTCGGAAAGTACAGATGCGATCATTTCTTTTGTGCTTGTCTTTCCAACACTTCCAGTGATACCTACAACTTTGATATCGAGGGAACGGCGATAGTGTTCAGCTAAGTCTTTCAATGCTTCTGTGCAGGATGAAACGCGGATATAAGGATAATCAACGTCACCAAGATCCTGCTCAGAGAGGGAACAGAGTGCACCAGCTTCCATGACCTGCGGGATAAAACTGTGTCCGTCAACACGGGCACCTTTGATCGCAACGAAAAGAGTATCTTTTACTACTTTACGGCTGTCGATCGCAACACTTGAGACCTCACAGTCTAAGAATGCAGGATCACCGTAATAAATTCCGCAGCAGGCATCTGCGATTTCAGATAATGTCATATGTTTCATTAATATCTTGCCTCCATGGACTTCTTAATGATCAGTTCGCAAAGATCGCCGTATTCGATTCCATAAACCTTAGCTTCCTTCGGGAGAAGACTTGCGGAAGTCATTCCAGGAAGGGTATTCATCTCCAGGCAGAACAGATTCCCCTCAGCGTCAAGCAGGAAGTCTGCACGGCTGTAAACATTAAGTTTCAGTGCATTGAACGCTTTTACAGTAAGTTCCTTCATGCGCTCTGCAACTTCTTCCGGAATATCAGCCGGGCATACTTCAGAAGTAGCTCCGTCCTGATATTTATTCGCATAATCAAAGAATCCTGTCTTCGGGATGATCTCGATTGGCGGAAGTGCTGTTCCGTCAATGATACCGCATGCAAACTCACGTCCTTTGATGTATGGCTCAACAACAAGTTCATCTTCGTAGCGGAAGGACTTCTTCAGAGCCTCTGCATATTCTTCATCTGTATTTACAATATATACTCCGATACTGGAACCACCGGAGCAAGGTTTAACAACAACAGGAAGTGTCAGACCAAGTGACTGGTAAGACTGATCTTCAGAGTTCTTATAAATCGTTCCACCTCCCGGAGTGTCTACGCCAGACTCAAGGAAGATCTGCTTTGCAACACCTTTGTGCATTGCAACCGCACATCCAAGAGAGTCAGGTCCTGTATATTTAATACCAAGCAGATCGAAAGATGCCTGAAGCTTTCCGTTCTCTCCTTCTCCGCCGTGAAGACCGAGGAAAGTAATGTCAGCCAGACGGCAAAGTTCGATTACATTCGGGCCGAAGAAGCAGTCTGACTGATCCGGACGGGAAGCCTTAACAGCTTCAAGATCCGGTTCCTCCGTGCTGATATTCTTCACAATCTCAAGTCCGTGATCCGGAAGAGTAAAGACATCCTCCAGGTTCTCCGGCGCATTCTCTAATCCCATGAATACATCCAGAAGAAATGCATCATGTCCTTTTTCAACTAATGTACGACAGATTCCGGCAGCAGAAGAAAGTGATACGTCACGTTCTGTGCTTAAGCCTCCTGCTAATACAATGATTTTCATAATTTTATACTCCTTAAAAATTTAATCCAACTATACTTTTACGATTATAGCACATGTTGGCAGAAAGTAAAACAGGAGGAATAAAGATTTAATGGAGGGATTCTTTCTCCCCTTGCTATATTATTTTTGATAGATTCAATGTATTAAATTCCATTGACAATTTACAGAAAATACTACATTATTATATATATAAACAGTTTTTAATTGTGCAAATCAATATTTTATTGTTAAAAGAGAGGTAATTCCACTGGAAGTCATAAAAAATCAAATCAAATTTTTTATTGAAAGGGGAAATTATATGAAAAAGGTTATATGTTTATTTTCCGCATTTTTAGTACTTTTATCATCTGCCATGACAACATATGTACACGAAACAGACTCTCAAGATTACCTATCAATTCCAAGTTATAACGAAACATACTCTGCACACCCAACGGATAATAATTTTTTGTCACTAAAAGAATATAATACAAAATACTCCAATGGAGAAAATCCTCTAAAAACAAATTCTCAAGATTACCTATCAATTCCAAGTTATAACGAAATATACTCTGCACAACCAACAGATAATAATTTTTTGTCACTAAAAGAATATAATGCAGAATACTCCAATGGAGAGAATCCTCTAAAAATAGATTCTCCTTTAACCACTCAAAATGTCCCTGATATATGCTATTTCCACTATCCAAAAACAAAAACCATTATTTTACCTATCAGGGGGAAAAACTAACAGATCTTAGAGAACGAATGGAAAGCAAGAAATAACACGTTGATTGCAGAAAGTTGGTGGAAAGCTTGGATATAAAACAATTAATCGGTGAAGCAACTGAATATGACAAAAAGCTATCTTTGGAAGCGAAGAAACCAAAGAGTTGGTGTAAGAGCGTAAGTGCTTTTGCAAATACACTTGGTGGAGCATTAATCTTTGGAATAGCCGATAATGATGAAATTGTAGGACTTGAGAATCCGAATAGTGATGCTGAGAAAATAAGTGAAATCATTAAGACAAGGATGGATCCAATTCCAGAATTTCGTCTTCGATTTGAACAGGTCGAAGATGGAAAAGTATTAATTATACTGGATATTTTCAAAGGTGAAGAGACACCGTACTATTATTCGGGTGATGGTGTGCTGGAAGCATATGTTCGTGTTGGAAACGAGAGTGTGAAGGCGACATCAACGGAATTGAAAAGACTGGTGTTGCGTGGTAGAAATACATCTTATGATTCGCAGATTTCTACGTATAAGGTGGAAGATTTTGCTTTTTCCAAACTCCGGGAAAGATATAAAAAATGGACAGGAAATAGTTTTGATGAGAAAGATCTTATATCATTTGGGTTGGCGAATGAGCAAGGATATTTGACAAATGCCGGAGCCTTGGTTGCAGATGAAAGCCCTATTCGATGGTCAAGATTATTTTGTACCCGGTGGAATGGATTAAATAAAAGCGGTGGTACAATAGATGCATTTGACGATGCGGAATATTCTGGAAGTGTATTGTCATTAATTGATAATGGAGAAGCTTTTATTAAGAGAAATGCGAAATTAATGTGGAGAAAGACTGCTAATTCCAGAGAAGAAATGCCGGAATATGTAGAACGTAGTTATCATGAAGCATTGGTTAATGCATTGGCTCATAGAGATTATCTTGTGAATGGTAGTGAAGTGCATATTGATATTTACGATGATCGTATGGAAATTTATTCGCCAGGAGGCATGCCGGACGGTTCCATTATTCAGGACAGAGATCCGCTTACAGTTCCATCAACGAGAAGAAACCCTGTTTTGGCAGATATATTTAATCGGCTAGGATATATGGAACGTAAAGGTAGTGGATTTGGAAAAATCATCGGCGGATATGAATTTCAGATTAACTATGATGAAAGTAAAAAGCCATCTTTTAGGTCAGATCGGTACCAGTTTACAGTTGTGATGCCAAATTTGAATTACAATGTCCCTCAGGATGTCCCTCAGGATGTCCCTCAGAAAAAAGAGAGCAATCCATTGGAAATTCAAATATTGAATATGATAAAAAAGGATAATAAAATCAGTACAGAAAAAATGGCAATGACGTTAGGGATAAGTTCCAAGACTGTGAAACGTCACATCAAAGATATAGGTATTGTCCGATTTATTGGTCGTGGTTCCAATGGACACTGGGAAATAATTGATGATTAGAAATACAACTTAATATCATGTATAGCAAAGCTATAAGATTTCAAAAATGGAGTCTTATAGCTTTTTTTGTATTTGCCCACTGTATTTTACCCTCTGAGCGTTTTGTTATATGAGGGCATAAAAAAGAAAGTCTGATGCAATGGCGATAAATTGTTTTTGTGCTCTCAATTGAATTCAGGCCTGATTCATATGGAACAAGTAGATCAGAACAAAAAAGGAGGAAGATGAGATGAACAAAGTGATTTTAATTTAGTTTTACTTATGGTTCACTTCAAGATCATGCATGGGTATATTTTTACCCCAGCTAAAATCAAGTTGTACGGTTATTTAATCTTCCCAGCCAGATAAAGCAGCACCGCATCCTGAAATTTCCTTGGATTCAGTGAACATTTCTTTTGAATCGCATTCAATTTATACTGCAATGTATTTTTATGGAGAAAGAGTCGTTCGCTTGTGGCGGCAAGGGACATTTCTTCAGAAAAATAAACTTCCAGCAGGTGCAGTTCTTGTTCATTGAGCGGGGCGATTGTCTTGGCTAAAAATTCTTTCTGATTTTCCGGTGTGATCGTAGAAAGAATCAGTTCAAGTGTCAAATCATCAAAAATAACATAGTGTTCAGATGAAATTATAAGGCTGTGCAAAGCAGTTTCAGCAGATTGATAGGAGGTATGGAGCTGGAAGAGTGATGTCGGTTTTCCAACTGCAATATCTAAAATATCGAAATGTTCTTTTGCAAAGAGTTTAAAAATATAATTCTGTTTTTCAAAATCAGTTTCTTCGATCAAAGCAATAAAATCCCCCGGATAATTAAATGTGTGAAGACAGACATGTGCCTGTGCAAACATTTGTTGAATTTTCTGTTCTAAAATAGAGCGGTTTGTAATTGGATTTTGTTTATTTGTGCGAATAAGAACAATTCTTTTCTTTGTGTTGAGATCAATCTTAAATTCATGTAGACAGGAGGTGAGGTATTCCTGATTGTCGGTTTCATTTCTGATCAAAGACTGAATGACAAAATGTTTTTTATCGGCCTGTCTGCGGCTGTACTGATTTAGTTCCTGCTCCCGGATCAGAAGATTGGTGATGCGTTCTGCGAGATAAGCATAACTGCGGACTTTATCAGGTATACCGGTGATTCCGATGACGGCCAGCAGATGTTCATTATGATAAAGCGGAAGATTGATTCCCTGTTTTGTGCCGGAAAAATTGTTGTCTTCTGTTACTTCTAGTACAGAACCGGAAGCAGCGGCTTGTTGTCCAATCTCGTGAAAGGTTCCGACACGGGATGAGTCTGTGCTGGCGAGAATGATACCAGATGGAGCAATAAAGTTGATGTCATGATCACAGACATCTTTGATCGTATTTACGATTTGTTCTGCGAGTTCGCGGTCAATTTTAGTTATCATAGAATTTTTATTATATCCTTTCTTTTGATATAACTGTTCAGAGCAACCTCCAAAATGCTACGCATTTCGTCGGTGTGGCGTATCCGCCAAATAAAAT
>ENA-OZAH01000913-OZAH01000913.1-human-gut-metagenome-genome-assembly--contig:-NODE-913-length-9704-cov-5.662867_pt1 | contig 9704 bp, 9 predicted proteins | sample MGYA00243304_ERZ653505 | MGnify/ENA primary metagenome ERZ653505 (study PRJEB26926, sample SAMN06164925) | human gut metagenome | biome: ENVO:00009003; feature: ENVO:2100002; material: ENVO:00002003...
CTCGGAGATGTGTATAAGAGACAGCATATGCTCTGTACGGCAAAGTCCGATACCTTCTGCACCAAGCTCACGAGCTTTCTTAGCGTCAGCCGGTGTATCAGCGTTTGTACGAACCTTCATAGTTCTGTACTTGTCAGCCCATCCCATGATTCTTCCGAACTCACCAGCGATTGTAGCGTCTACAGTCGGGATGATTCCGTCATAGATAGCACCTGTGGATCCATCAAGTGAGATTGAATCTCCCTCGTGGAATTCTTTTCCACCAAGTGTAAATTTCTTATTCGCTTCGTCCATTGTGATGTCACCACAACCAGATACGCAGCATGTTCCCATTCCACGAGCAACTACAGCTGCGTGAGATGTCATACCACCACGAACTGTCAGGATACCCTGAGCAGACTTCATACCTGTGATATCTTCTGGTGATGTCTCAAGACGTACAAGAACAACTTTTTCTCCTCTTTCAGCCCATTCTACAGCATCGTCAGCTGTGAATACGATCTTACCGCAAGCAGCTCCCGGAGATGCTCCAAGTGCTTTTGCAAGTGGTGTAGCCTCTTTCAGGGCTTTTGCATCGAACTGTGGGTGAAGCAGAGAGTCAAGGTTACGAGGGTCGATCATTGCAACAGCCTCTTCCTCTGTTCTCATTCCTTCATCTACAAGATCACAAGCGATCTTAAGAGCAGCCTGAGCTGTTCTCTTACCATTACGTGTCTGAAGCATGTACAGTTTACCGTGCTCTACAGTGAACTCCATGTCCTGCATATCTCTGTAGTGTGTCTCCAGAGTGTTGCAAACTTCTTTAAACTGTTTGAATGCTTCTGGGAACTTCTGCTCCATCTCGGAAATGTGCATTGGTGTACGAACACCAGCAACAACGTCCTCGCCCTGAGCGTTTGTCAGGAACTCTCCGAACAGACCGTTCTCTCCTGTAGCTGGGTCACGTGTAAATGCAACACCTGTACCACAGTCATCTCCCATGTTACCAAATGCCATCATCTGAACGTTAACAGCTGTTCCCCATGAATAAGGGATGTCATTGTCACGGCGGTATACGTTAGCTCTCGGGTTATCCCATGAACGGAATACAGCCTTAACAGCTTCCATAAGCTGAACCTTAGGATCTGTAGGGAAGTCCTCACCGATCTTCTCTTTGTACTCAGCTTTGAACTGCTCTGCAAGTTTCTTAAGATCATCAGCATCAAGCTCTACGTCAAGTTTAACACCCTTCTCTTCTTTCATCTTGTCGATCAGTTCCTCGAAGTATTTCTTACCAACTTCCATAACTACATCGGAGAACATCTGAATGAATCTTCTGTAGCAGTCCCAAGCCCAACGTGGGTTGCCTGAAGCTTTTGCCAGTGTCTCAACAACCTCTTCGTTCAGACCAAGGTTCAGGATGGTATCCATCATACCTGGCATGGAAGCTCTTGCTCCGGAACGTACAGAAACGAGCAGCGGATTCTTAGCGTCTCCGAATTTCTTTCCTGTGATTCCTTCCATTTTATCGATTGCTTCCATGATCTGGCCCATGATCTCGTCGTTGATCTGTCTGCCATCCTCATAGTACTGTGTACAAGCCTCTGTTGTTACTGTGAATCCCTGTGGTACAGGAAGACCCAGATTTGTCATCTCTGCCAGGTTTGCGCCTTTTCCACCGAGAAGGTTTCTCATATCTGCGTTACCTTCAGTGAACATATAAACCCATTTTGCCATGATCAATGACCTCCTAAAATAATTTTTACAAATAAAATAATTTTATTTCGCATATAATATTTTAATGGTTTTATACTTATGAGTCAAGTCTTTTGTCCGTAATTATATACAATTTTTACAAATACTTTTTGTATACTTTTCATACGGGTTAACCTATTCTTCAGGATTTGTAAACACATTGTCTATTATGCTGTCATTTTGCATATTTGCATAAATCCTCATACAATGTACAACATGCACAAAAAAAATAGTTGTCCAAGCTTTATAAGAACTTGGAAACAACTATTTTTTGTGATTAATATACAATTTTCGGCATTTATCTCATTTCTTCAATAAATGCTTTATACCCCTTATAAGCTTCATATACATCTGCCTTGCTTGTCACTTCCCACGGTGCATGCATACTCAACACTGCGACACCGCTGTCGATGACTTCCATGCCATAATTTGCCATAATATAAGCAATTGTTCCACCACCGCCGGCGTCAACCTTTCCAAGTTCAGCAAACTGGTATGCAACGCTCTGTGCATCCATTGCATTTCTGATCTTCGCAAGATATTCTGCGTTCGCGTCATTGGAACCGCTCTTTCCACGGGCACCCGTAAATTTATTAAATACGAGTCCTTTTCCAAAGAATGCAGAACTGCGTTTTTCAAACACTTCAGCATACATCGGATCGTAAGCTGCACTCACATCAGAAGAAAGCATTCTGGAGTTCATCAGTGCTCTTCTGACTTTCAGGTCAGACTCCCCTTCTGTCAAAGCTAGAAGTTCTGCAACTGTATTTTCAAAGAAGCGGGAATGCATTCCTGTTGCACCGACACTTCCGATTTCTTCTTTATCTACGAGAATGCAGCATGCTGTATGCTCTACTTCTTTCACATCGAGCATTGCAAAAAGGGATATGAATGCACACACACGGTCATCTTGTCCGTAAGCAAGCACCATACTGCGATCCAATCCACAGTCGCGAGCCTTTCCTGCCGGAACAATTTCAAGCTCTGCTGAGAGGAAATCCTCTTCCTCCATGTCATAATATTGTTTCAGAAGATTGATTACATTTGCTTTTACAGCCTCTTTTTCCTTTTCTTCTAATGTTTCATCCTGCTCAATCGGACGGCTTCCGATCAGAAGGTCAAGTTTTTCCCCTTCCACAACCGTTGCAGCCTTTTTCTCCATCTGTTTCGATGCGAGATGGATCAGCAGATCTGTGATAACAAAGACCGGATCATCTTCTTTCTCACCGATGCTCACCTGAACAGTTGTTCCATTTTTCTTTGCGATCACTCCATGAAGTGCAAGTGGAAGTGTCACCCACTGATATTTCTTGATTCCACCATAATAATGTGTATCAAGATAAGCAAACTCTTCATTCTCATACAATGGATTCTGTTTTACATCAATGCGCGGAGAATCAATATGAGCTCCAAGAATATTCATACCTTCTGTCAACGGTTTTGTACCCATATGAAACAGCGCAATTGTTTTGTTCATACATACTGCATACAGTTTATCTCCGGCTTTCACTTTTTCTCCATTTTTAATGATATCTCTGATATCCTTATATCCCTCTGCTTTTGCCTTTTCAACTGCCAGTGCAACACACTCGCGCTCTGTCTTGCCGGCATCAAGGCAGTTCTTGTATTCTGTATTCACCTGTTCTAATCTGTCCAGCTCTTCCTTACTGTAAGTTGTCCATGCATTTTTTCTGTCCATGTCGTTCTCCTCCTGTTCTATCGTTACTGTTCACACGATGTGCGACCAGCAACGCATCTCGCCATTTTAAATCGCCTTTGGCGATGGGGCGAGATGCATTCAAGTCAAAACACGCATCTTCCGTGTCAATCAGCGGAGTGATTGATACGGAAGTGAACAGTAACAATCTATCTTCTATGCTATTTCAAAAACTCTATAAAGAAACAGCCCAAACTAAATCCACAAGCTTACCTGTGAACTACAGTCCGGGCTCTTCTCATTTATCTTACCACTCGAATTTCTTCTCGAAGTATGCTTTCAGATCTTCAATCTTAACTCTTTCCTGTTCCATTGTGTCACGGTCACGTACTGTAACAGCTCCGTCTTCCTCGGAATCGAAGTCGTATGTTACGCAGAACGGAGTACCGATCTCGTCCTGACGACGGTAACGTTTTCCGATATTTCCACGATCATCGAACTCACAGTTGTAGTACTTGGATAACTCTGCAAATACTTTCTCTGCGCCTTTGTTCAGTTTCTTGGAAAGTGGGAGCACACCGATCTTAACCGGAGCCAGTGCCGGATGGAAATGAAGTACAGTTCTCATATCCGGTTTCTCTTCTGTTCCGATATTCTCCTCATCATATGCACTGCAAAGGAATGCAAGTACAACACGGTCAGCACCAAGTGATGGCTCGATAACGTATGGAATGTATTTCTCCTTTGTCTCATCATCAAAGTATGTCATATCCTGTCCGGATACATTCTGATGCTGAGTCAGGTCATAATCTGTACGGTCAGCGATTCCCCACAGCTCACCCCATCCGAATGGGAAAAGGAACTCAACGTCTGTAGTAGCCTTACTGTAGAAGGAAAGCTCTTCCTGATCATGGTCACGGTAACGTACTTCCTCATCTTTCAGTCCAAGAGATGACAGCCAGTTCAGGCAGAAGCTCTTCCAGTAATCAAACCACTCAAGGTCTGTGTCCGGTTTGCAGAAGAACTCAAGCTCCATCTGCTCGAACTCTCTTGTACGGAATGTAAAGTTACCCGGTGTGATCTCGTTACGGAAAGATTTACCAATCTGTCCGATACCGAATGGAAGTTTCTTTCTGGATGTACGCTGTACATTCTTGAAGTTTACAAAGATACCCTGTGCTGTCTCAGGACGAAGGTATACTGTGTTCTTCGCATCCTCTGTAACACCCTGGAATGTCTTGAACATCAGGTTGAACTGACGGATATCTGTAAAATCATGCTTTCCGCAAGTCGGACATGGAATGTTATTATCCTCGATAAATGCTGCCATCTGCTCCTGTGACCATCCGTCTACAGAGCTCTCAAGCTCGATTCCATTCTCTGCTGCATAATCTTCAATAATCTTATCTGCACGGAAACGCTCATGACACTGCTTACAGTCCATCAGCGGATCACTGAATCCTCCAAGATGTCCGGAAGCAACCCATGTCTGTGGGTTCATAAGGATTGCACAGTCAACTCCAACATTGTATGGATTCTCCTGAATGAACTTCTTCCACCATGCTCTCTTCACATTATTCTTAAGTTCAACACCAAGATTACCATAATCCCATGTGTTGGCAAGTCCGCCGTAGATCTCAGAACCCGGATATACGAATCCTCTTGACTTTGCAAGTGCTACGATCTTGTCCATTGTCTTTTCAACCATTGTATGTTCCTCACATTCTTCTTTATCATTTACATTATTTACATAACTTATGCACTCCGGTTAATCTTTTTACAGAAGTTATTCACATCTTCCTTTAAAGATATTCCCCTTTGTACATCAATGTTTCCTATTATAACGACTAATGCCTTATTTTTCAAGCTGTTTTAGGTACTTCTCTTTATGTTTCCGCTTATATTCATACATAACTTCATCTGCTCTTTGCAGAATCTCATCTGTAGAAACAATATCATGTCTTTCAGGGAGTTCTATAATACCATAACTGAAGCTCTTCGGATAATCACAAGCACCTTCCCGACGAAACGCTTCATGTATATTTCTAAACTTTTCCTGCATGGTCTCTTGAGAACAGTTCAAAAGCACAACACAGAACTCATCACCGCCAAGACGCACGAACAGATCTCCCGGCCGGATATTTGCCTTCACCGTCTCAACGAAATTCAGCAGGTAGCGATCCCCTTCCTGATGCCCGAAATGATCATTCACATATTTCAAATGATCAAGATCACAATAACAAAAGACAATCTTCTCACCTGTAGCAAGCATCGTCTCCGCTCGTTCATGGAACAGATGACGATTTCCAATCCCTGTAAGTTTGTCTCTGTAAGCCTCTTCTTCAAGTTCCTCTTCTCGTTCTTTCAACTGCTTTGTCATTATATTAAATGCTTCTGAGAATTCTCCCAGATAAGAAACGCTCTGAGAATAATCTCCTTTCGCCACCTGCTTTGCCTGCCAGGTGAGATGGTTCAGATTCGCATGGATATTCTTCAGATTCTCACAGAGGAAATTATCTCGTCCCGGTGCTTCAATTGACAGATTTCCCTTTGAAATCTCCGCTGAATAATGCTTCATCTCTTTCACCGCCTTGTCGAGATATTGCAGTCCCATTCCAAGCTTATGAAAAGATTCATCCAGGCATTCAAGATCCAGCTTCGCATTCTCAGAATCATATATAATATCCCGCAGATATTCAAATAATATCTCACAGTTTTTCTCTTCCATAACTCTAAATGTCACCTTCTCTTACATCTGCCTGAAAACGGCAGACACGGCCTCCTGTAGCCCAGCAGTCCGTTTCCACTGCTACATATTTCTTTCCAGAGTATAAAGATAAAATTCCGGAAATAAATCCTTCATCATAATTGCAGACAGTCTCACCAAGCACCGGAAGTCCCGAACAGTCCGCATCTTCCGAGACGGTCAGAATGATCTTCCCGGTCTCCTCGTCTACTGATTCAATACGGAGTACTCCAATCTTCATTTCTGCCATCTTCTTCTGGAGTTCGCCCACAAACTGATCCAGCGGCTGATTCAGATTCAGCATCTTACGTGCAAAAAATTCTCCCGCTTTCCTTCCCGCATTCCGGAAAATCTCAACCTGCTCCTCTCTTCCGTAACGTACCGCAAGCTCATCCTTTATAGAATATTCCAATAACCGATATACAATCACAGGGAGTTCTCCTCCAAGATTCCCCCTGCTGTTCTCATCATATTCAAGGTAGTCTTCGAAAGAAATCGGTTTCTTCTCCTTCATAAAAATGTTCTCGTCCATCATTTTTCTCTTTTCTTTCCTCTGCTACTATTACATTTACAACAAAATACACTCGTTTCACACTGTCATGTAACAGGTGATATAACCGTAGTATAGCATGATTTTTTTCATGATTCAACAATTGCATAATGTCTTAAATGTTGTTGAGAATTTTTAAATAATACCCCAAATATCACAGCAATGTCTGCAGTATCTCCAGAGACTTGAACTCCTTATCTACATACATCTTCATCAACCGTCCCATCACGCGTCCAAACTTCTCCAGCACTTCCGGCTTCACGTTAAATGTATATAATTTCTCAATTGTACTGGATTCAATATACTGCATCGTATACAGCGTAGAACCGTCAAGAAACATTCCGTCTCTCACTTCTCCGTCACATTCATTACACACAAGTCCGCCCTTCGCCGCGCTGAACACTGCCGGCCTCGTCCGGTCGCCACACTGTACACACTGGAACACCTGCGGTCCTTGTCCGTTGATTGTCAGCACTTTCAACTCGAAAATGTAACGGATCAACTGATTCGGAAGATGTGGATTTGTCAGCGCACGCATCGTCTGATAAAGTAATTTTAAAAGTTCCCGCTCATCATTCCGTTCCCTCGCATAGTAATTCGCAACCTCAAGGAAATAAAAGCCATAATATGCGCCTACCACATCTGCTCTCAATTCCGAAAAATAATTGGATACATTTACAGACTGAATTGTGTAGGAAGAACGACCTTCATACATCGTGAATTCACCGAAAGTAAATGGATTCACCGCTCCCACCAATGGACTGTTCGGTCTTCTTGATCCCTTTGCAAAGGCTGAGATCTTCCCCTGTTCTTTTGTAAGTATGACAACTCTGCGGTCGTACTCGCCCACCGGTGCGACAGAAAGCACCATTCCTGTCAAAACGATCTGATTCACGATGAAAGTCACCTTCTTTTCCTGCAATTTTACAATATTCTCATGTGCACATCCAGCAACTGCTTGATTTGCACAACCCATTATAACTGTAATACACAGGGCACTCACATGTCATCTCATAAACTTCATGATCTGTATAATCATATTCTCCTGTAACAGAGTAATAATTCTCTCCACTCCCGGCAACCTGCGCACTGATATAATCTTTATCCTCCGCCTCACTGACTGAAAACTCTTCGATTTTCCAGTCTGATCTCTGTATGGACTTTCCCCTTTGAAAAAATGTTGTAAATGTCATCTTCTTGCTTTTTTATTCCATTATACCTGTGAGTCGGAGTCATAGCAAGATAGTGAATAGAAAAATTATCATGCCGCTATCTTGAATGTAAAGAAAAGCGACAGCCACCAACCTCTCGGTCAGCACCTGCCGCTTCCATCATTCTCTGTTTTATTCTTTATCCTCGAAGGCTTCTTTCATCTTATCCATGAATCCTTTTTTCTTACCTTTTTTCTCTGATTTCGCAGCATTGGATGCAAGATCATCATGCTGATGAAGTGAATTTCCACTAAGCTCATCGAATTTTCTCAGAGCCTCTTTCGCCTCTGCACTTAATCTTTCCGGTGTTTGGATCACTAATGTTACATAATGATCTCCTCTTACCTGAGCATTTCTAAGAGATGGAACTCCCTTTCCTTTCAGACGTACTTTTGTATCTGTCTTTGTTCCCGGTTTTACTGTGTAGAGAACGTCTCCGTCTACGGTTGGAATCTTCACATCACCACCGAGTGTAGCCACTGCGAAAGAAATCGCAACGGTTGAGAAGATATGCATATCCTGTCTCTGGAAGATTGGGTGTCTGGATACGTTAACCTCAACGAGGAGATCTCCTCTCGGTCCGCCATTAACTCCCGGTTCTCCTTTTTCACGGATGCGTACGCTCTGTCCGTTATCGATACCTGCCGGAATCGTAACTTTGATCTTCTTTCTGCTGGATGTATATCCTGTACCTGCACATTTCGGACATTTCTCTTTCACGATCTTACCGGAACCACCACAGTTAGGACACGTCTGTACATTCTGTACGGTTCCAAAGAAGGACTGGGATGTATATACGACCTGACCTTTACCGCCGCACTTTGGACATGTCTCCGGTGATGTTCCAGGCTTTGCACCTGTGCCGTGACAGTCTTCGCAAGGATCTTTCAGCACAAGATCCAGTTCTTTCTCGCATCCGAAGACAGCTTCCTCGAATGTGATGCGAATGCTCTTTCTGATATTAGCCCCTTTCATAGGACCGTTGCTTGCGCCACCTCTTCTGGAACCACCGAACATATCTCCGAAGATATCTCCGAAAATGTCGCTGAAATCTGCTCCATTGAAGTTAAATCCGCCGCCGAATCCACCTGCTCCGCCGCCGGCACCGCCATCAAATGCAGCGTGGCCGAACTGATCGTACTGACGACGTTTGTCAGCGTCACTCAGAACGGCATAGGCTTCGGAAGCCTCTTTGAACTTTATTTCTGCTTCTTTATCCCCTGGATTCATATCTGGATGGTACTTCTTCGCAAGCTGGCGGTATGCTTTCTTGATTGTAGCATCATCTGCATCTTTGCTTACGCCGAGCACCTCATAATAATCTCTCTTTGCCTCTGCCATAACACAAATACTAACCTTTCTGTATCTCTTTCTTAACCTCAAGAAATTCTACGAAGCTACAAAGCTCCGTAGAATTTCTCTTCATGCTTCATTTATCTGATGCCCTGCTGCCTGTTTCTCTTCTGTCTTACCGGCATCTTTTCTATATTTTAGACTTCTTTGTAGTCTCCGTCTACAACATCATCACCCTGGAAACCATCCGGAGCCGGACCAGCTTCTGGTGTAGGACCAGCCTGTGCACCTGCTGCAGCACCTGCCTGCTCATACATCTTTGTGAACAGTTTCTGTGCGCTCTCCATCAGTTTTTCTTTCGCAGCTTTGATCTCTGCTACCTGCTCTTCTGTTGTGTTCTCCGGAGCAGATTTTGCAAGGATATCTTTCAGTGCCTGAACGTCAGCCTCTACAGCTGCCTTCTCTGTAGCATCTGTCTCTTATACACATCTCCGAGCCCACGAGACCGTACTA
>ENA-OZAH01000921-OZAH01000921.1-human-gut-metagenome-genome-assembly--contig:-NODE-921-length-9611-cov-6.240373_pt1 | contig 9611 bp, 5 predicted proteins | sample MGYA00243304_ERZ653505 | MGnify/ENA primary metagenome ERZ653505 (study PRJEB26926, sample SAMN06164925) | human gut metagenome | biome: ENVO:00009003; feature: ENVO:2100002; material: ENVO:00002003...
GAGTTTAATGGTCAGAAAAGAGTGCATGAATTCTACGCAATGAAGCCAGAAGAAGCATACGCAATTTTGGAGGCAATGGCAGAAATTCACGATTGCAAGGAGAATCTGAAATTAGTTGTTCCAAGTGATGTAGAAGCACAGGAGGAACAGTTGGCACAGGAAATTGACACAGAGAGCCATGAAAAAGCGGAGAAATTTTCATTTGCAAAATGTCAGATTTCTGTTGGAGAAGAAATTGAATATTATGATGATCCAAGTATTAAGTGCAAGGTTGTTGGGGACAGAAAGGTGGAGTATCAAGGGAAAGAAATGTCGTTGACGGCTGCTGCAAAACTCATATCTGGAAAGAAATATTCAATTGCAGGTCCGAGATTTTTTAAATATAAAGGCAAGTGGTTAAATGATATTAGGACTCATATAGGATTTTAATTTTTACCAATGATGTTCTGATAATATTTTATTATCAGAACATACGATAAACGAAAGGGGGACGTATTAAATGGCTTCCAATTTTAAATTTTTAGAAACAGAATTTCCAGTTTTAGCGAATTTTGGAAATTTGGCTGAACAGTATTGTTATACAGATCCGAACTCGTGCTTGATGAAATTGGGAATGATTGGAGAAACAATCGTAAACTTGATGTTTACATACGATAAAATTCCTATTCCCTATGATAATTCTGCAGTGAATCGAATCAATGTATTATCTTCAGAAGGTCTCTTAACGAGAGATTTAACTGATATTTTACATGCACTTCGTAAAGTAAGAAATAAAGCTGTTCATGAAAATTATTCTGAAAGTTCAGATTGTTTTGTTTTTTTACAGATGGCATACAGTTTGTCCGAATGGTTTATGCAAACTTATGGTGACTGGAATTACAGACATCAAAATTTTGTAATGCCTGTAAAGGAAGAAGATAAAACAGAGACCCTTGTTGTGAATAAAGCTCAGGAAGAAGAAAAAGAAGAAGATCTTACAAAAGCTGCTGTTGCGTGTGCTGAACAGGCTGAACAGGTAGATAAGAAAGTGCGTTTGAAACAGGCTAATAAAATGGCAAGTCAGCGTCAGAAGTCTGAGGCGGAAACACGCTATATGATTGATGAGCAATTGCGGCAGGTTGGATGGGAAGCTAATACGCAAGAAATCCGCTATTCAAAAGGTGCAAGACCTACGAAAGGTCGTAACATGGCGATTGCTGAATGGCCAACAGATTCCACTGTCAGCAAAAAAGGCTACGCAGATTATGCGCTGTTTGTGGGAACAAAACTTGTCGGTATTATTGAGGCGAAAGCTGAACATAAGGATATTCCATCTGTAATTGATTATCAAGGGAAAGATTATCCGAGAAATATCCGTAAAGAAGATGCCAAATATCAGATTGGTACGTGGGGCGAGTTTAAGGTTCCGTTTACTTTTGCGACAAATGGCAGACCATATCTGGAGCAGTTTAAAACGAAATCCGGTATCTGGCTTTTAGATTTAAGAGAGCCTTCTAATGTTCCTGCGGCATTGCATGGATGGATTAGCCCGAATGGTATTATGGAACGACTGGAAAAAGACATTCAAGCATGTAATAATGCATTGCAGGTAATGTCGTATGACTTATTGACCGATAAGGACGGTTTGAATCTGCGAGAGTATCAGGTAAAAGCTATCAAAGCAGCTGAAAAAGCAGTTATTGATGGACAAAAAGAAGTGCTGATTGCAATGGCAACAGGTACAGGTAAAACGCGTACTGTTTTGGGCATGATTTACCGCTTTTTAAAGACTAATCGTTTTAAACGTATCTTGTTCCTTGTTGATAGAACCTCCTTGGGAGATCAAGCTTCAGACGTTTTTAAGGAAGTAAAACTTGAAGAACTGATGACTCTTGATGAGATCTATAATATTAAGGGATTGGATGAGAAAACTGTAGATAAAGAAACTCGTATTCAGGTTGCTACTGTTCAGAGTATGGTAAAACGTATTCTTTATAACGAAGGACAGGCAATGCCATCCGTAACAGATTTCGACTTGATTATTATTGATGAGGCTCACCGTGGGTATATATTAGATAAAGAAATGTGCGATGTAGAAGTTCTGTATCGTGATCAGCGTGATTACCAGAGTAAATATCGCACGGTAGTTGAGTATTTTGATGCTGTGAAAATTGCCCTTACTGCAACTCCAGCATTACATACAACAGAAATTTTTGGTCAGCCAGTATTCAAATACACTTACCGAGAAGCTGTTATAGAGGGATATCTTGTTGATCATGATGCGCCACATCATTTGGAAACAAAACTCAGTACAGGTGGTATTCATTATAAATTTGGTGATACTGTGACTGTATATGATCCAGTTACTGGTGAAGTGACTAATAGTGAATTACTTAATGATGAACTAGATTTTGATGTTGAAAATTTCAACAAGCAGGTTATCACAGAGAACTTTAACAGAACTGTCCTGACGGAAATTGCAAGAGATATCGACCCGGAAAATCCGGAAGAACAGGGAAAAACTCTTATTTATGCAGTTGATGATCAGCACGCAGACATGATAGTTTCGATCCTGAAAGAAATATATTCAGAAACAGGAGTTGATAACAATGCTATTATGAAGATTACTGGTAGCGTTGGCGGTGGTAATCCTAAAAAGGTGGCAGAAGCAATTAAACGTTTTAAAAATGAACGTTTTCCAAGCATTGCTGTTACCGTTGATTTACTTACAACCGGTATTGATGTACCAGAAATTACAACACTGGTATTTATGCGTAGAGTGAAATCCCGTATTCTTTTTGAACAGATGTTGGGTCGAGCTACCAGATTGTGTTCGAAAATTCATAAAACCCACTTTGAGATTTATGATCCAGTAGGTGTTTATGATTCTTTAGAACCGGTGAACACAATGAAGCCTGTTGTGACGAATCCCACAACTACTTTTACACAACTTCTGGACGGATTAGAAGAAGTAGCTGAAAAAGATGTTATTCAGGCTCAGATAAACCAGATCATTGCAAAGCTTCAGCGTAAAAAGCGTCGTATGGATGAAAAAACGATGGAGCAGTTTATCAGTATGGCTGATGGAATGGATCCTACTCAGTTTATCGTTGAGATCGAAAAGCAGACTCCGGAAAATGCGAAAAAAAGTTTGCTTGCTTATAGAGATATGTTTGAGTATATTCAGCAAACTAGTGCAAACGGTAAAAATCCGGTGGTTATTTCTGAGGAAGAAGATGAATTAACAAAACATACAAGGGGTTACGGCAATTCTGATAAACCCGAAGACTATTTGGACGCTTTCTCTGAATATGTTACAACTCATATGAATGAAATTGCTGCACTGAGCATCGTCTGCACCAGACCAAAGGATTTGACAAGGGATGCACTAAAAGCATTGAGATTAACTCTTGATAGAGAAGGATTTACAACACAACAGTTGAATACAGCAATATCGGAGCTTACGAATGAAGAAATTGCTGCTGATATTATTAGCCTTATTCGTAGGTATGCCATTGGTTCTGCGCTTATTAGTCATGAAGCAAGAATACGCAGAGCAGTAGATAAATTGAAAAAAGCTCATAATTTTTCAAAACAGGAAATGAGCTGGATAGGACGTATGGAAAAATATTTGATGGAAGAATCTGTACTGAATGTTCAGGTGTTTGACGAAGATAGCCGCTTTAAAAGCAATGGTGGATTTGTTAAAATCAATAAGATTTTCCAGAACCAATTAGAAAAAATTGTACTTGAATTAAACGAATATCTTTATGATGACGGAGGTAGAGTTGCATAATGACAACACAAGAAATTGTTTCAAAGCTTTGGAATCTCTGTAATGTACTCAGAGATGATGGTATCACATATCATCAGTATGTTACCGAATTAACTTATATTTTATTCCTGAAAATGGCAAAGGAAACTGGTGCTGAATCACAGATTCCTGAGGCATACCGTTGGGATAATCTTTCATCCAAAAGCGGAATTGAACTAAAAAAATTCTATAAAGAATTATTGACACATCTAGGTGAAGACTGCACCGGTCGTGTACGTGAAATTTATCAAGGTGCAGCAACAAATATTGATGAACCGAAAAACCTTGAAAAAATTATTACTACTATTGATGGGCTTGATTGGTTTTCAGCAAGAGAAGAAGGACTGGGTAATCTTTACGAAGGTCTTTTGGAAAAGAACGCTAACGAGAAGAAATCTGGCGCAGGTCAGTATTTTACCCCTCGTGTATTGATCGATGTAATGACAAAATTAGTGAAACCACAACCGGGAGAACGCTGTAATGATCCTGCCTGCGGAACCTTTGGTTTTATGATTTCTGCCAGCCAGTATGTTCGATCTCAGACAGATGATTTCTTTGATTTAGATGCTGATACAGCTAAATTTGAAAGGGAAGAAGCATTCACTGGCTGTGAGTTGGTGCATGATACGCACCGTTTGGCATTGATGAACGCTATGCTGCATGATATTGAAGGAAAAATTACACTGGGTGACACGCTCTCCAATGCGGGTATGAGTATGAAGGATTATGATGTTGTATTAACTAATCCACCTTTCGGTACTAAAAAAGGCGGAGAGCGTGCAACACGTGATGACTTTACATTTCCAACAAGCAATAAGCAGCTGAACTTCCTTCAGCATATTTACCGTAGTTTGAAAGCAAACGGCAAAGCACGTGCCGCAGTAGTCCTGCCGGATAATGTTCTTTTTGCTGATGGTGATGGCGAACGAATCCGTCTTGACTTAATGGATAAATGTAACTTACATACGATCCTCCGTCTGCCTACCGGTATTTTCTACGCCCAGGGTGTTAAAACGAATGTGCTATTTTTTACTCGTGGCAAAACAGAAAAGCACAACACAAAAGAAGTTTGGATTTATGACTTGAGAAATGATATGCCTTCTTTCGGAAAAACAAATCCCCTGAAACCTGAACATTTCGATGATTTTGTGAAATGTTATGCAGATGGCGATTTAAGCAAGCGCAAAGAAACATACAGCGAAGAAAATCCCAATGGTAGATGGCGTAAATTTACTATCGAGGATATTTTGGCTCGTGATAAGACAAGTTTGGATATCTCATGGATGAAAGCAAATTCTGAAACAGATGATTATACTCTTACAGAATTGCTTGATATGATTAAAGAGAAATCTAATAACATAGCAAAAGCCGTTGCAGAACTGGAACAGTTAATTGGAAAGGTGGAAGAATAATGGATACTAAGGCATTAAGACAGAAAATCCTTGACCTCGCCATTCGAGGAAAACTTGTTCCACAAGATCCGGATGATGAGCCAGCATCGGTTCTGTTAGAGAAAATTCGTGAACAGAAACAACAAATGTTTAAAGAAGGAAAATTAAAAAAGAAGGACATTAAGAATGATTCCATCATTTTTAAAGGTGAGGATAATTTGCATTATGAGAAGTTTCAGGATGGAACTGTGAAATGCATTGAGGATGAGATACCGTTTGAGCTGCCGGAGGGGTGGTGTTGGAGTAGATTAGTATCCTTAACAGCAATTATTACTAAGGGGGCATCACCTAAATGGCAAGGAGTAGATTATACATCATCAGGTATAATGTTTATAACAAGTGAAAATGTCGGAGTTGAAACACTTCTGCTTGAATCTCCAAAATTCTTGCCCGAGAAGATCAATGAGATCCAACCACGCTCAATATTAGAAACCCATGATATTCTAACTAATATCGTTGGTGCTTCTATTGGAAGAACGTGCGAATATACATTAGTAGATTCTGCCAACACGAATCAGGCAGTTGCAATCATTCGTTTGATAGCCATAGATATGGTGTCCTATGTTGTAAAGTGCTTAAACAGCGACTACTGTGTTAATCTGATGTTTGCTAATCAAGTTAATGTTGCCAGAGCCAATTTAAGCTTATCCAGTCTCGCAAACTTTCTTATTCCAATTCCACCACTAAAAGAAATGTACCGTATAATTGCACATCTTGATTGTAGTCTGCGGCACATAAGTGGTATTCAGAGCAGTGAGGATGAGCTGCGTCAGCTAATACTTTTTACTAAAACAAAAATCCTCGACCTTGCTATTCGAGGCAAGCTTGTACCTCAAGACCCGAATGATAAGCCTGCTTCTGTTCTTCTGGAACGCATCCGTGCAGAGAAAGAAGAGCTAATCAAACAGGGCAAAATCAAGCGTGATAAGAAGGAATCTGTCATCTTCAAAGGTGAGGATAACTCTTATTATGGAATACATTTGCCAGATGGTTGGGACTGGGCATCTCTAAGAGAAATCGCACTTTCGATTAGTGATGGTTCTCATAATCCACCACCAGATAACGGTAGTGGCATCCCATTGTTAAGTGCTGCAAATATAAATGATAATTCTATTTTAATGAATGAAATATCACGATGGATTACAAACGAAGAATGGAAAATTGAAAATCAACGTACTAATATTGAAGTTGGCGATGTATTGCTTACCATTGTTGGCAGTATTGGTCGAAGTGCAGTAGTTCAGAACAGCAATCATTTTGCATTACAAAGGAGTGTTGCAGTTATTAAACCATGCTTAATAAATCCTTTATATTTGATGCACATTGTCCAATCTCCTCAAATTCAAAAATGGCTCACTGACAATAGTAAAGGAACAGCTCAAAAAGGAATATATCTTAATGCACTTTCTCTTATGATTATTCCAATCCCACCATTAGCAGAGCAAGCAAGAATTGTCGAGAAAATACATATTGCATATAAACAGCTTGATTTGATTTCAAATGCACTACTTTAGAAAACAGCCGCCCTCATTTGAGGGCGGCTGTACTTTTACCATGTTACAATTTTATCTACAAGAGCCTGTTGTTCACTGGCAGTTCTACGAAGATAAATGCGGGTCGTTTCAATGCTTTCATGCCCCATCAGATCGGCAAGCAGAGCAATATCATTATACTTCTCAAGAAAGTTCTTTGCATATCTATGGCGGAATGAGTGCGGATAAACCACCTTTTTATCAAGACCATATTTATCTGCATAATTTTTAAGCTGTTGTGAAATACCACGGGTAGTAATTCTGTTACCGTAACGATTAAGAAACAGATAGCCGGAGGAACGATTTGTTTCCTTCAACCATTCGATGGTCTCCGATCTTAACTTTTTCGGTATGTAGAGTCTCCGCAGTTTACCTCCTTTGGTATACAGATCAAAATACCCGAGCTCAACATGCTCAATTTTGATCTGGATAAGTTCACTGACCCGGGCACCGGTGGCAGCCAGATACCAGACCACAAAGTACCATTCCGTGTTACCATCCTTTTTGAGTTGCTTCTTCAAGAAGTTGTAATCGGCATTGCTGATCACGTTCTCAAGAAAGTTCTTCTGCTGAACCTTTACAGCCTTCAGCTGTAGCTTGTCTTTTCCCAAATAAGTTAGATACTTGTTGATGGCCTGAATGCGAAGATTCACTGTCTTGGGTTTGTAAAACTCCATCAGATATCCTTTGTAGGCTAACAGGTTTTCCTTACTGATGCCATCATAGTAGGCGTGGTAATATTCCACCGTCCACAAATACGATGTGATCGTATTTTCGGAAAGATTGCTCTTTCTCAGATGTTCTTCAAATGTGCCTTGCTGCTTCATAATAAGCGGCCTCCTTATAATATTTTTTGCGGCTTTCCGCACAAATATTATAAAGGGAATATGTGACTTTCTCTTATTATGAGAAGGTTGGCAAAGAAGTCAGAAATATAAATGATGAAATACCATTTGATTTACCGCAAGGATGGATATGGTGTCGTGGTTATTCCTGTTTTGATGGAATGGAAAATACAAAGCCACAGGGAGATTTCTTTGATTATATAGATATTGACGCAATAGATAATAAAAGACATTGCATTAAAGAGCCAAAACATTTACCTGTAACAAAAGCCCCAAGCCGTGCGAGCAGAGCAGTAAAAAACGGAAGTGTACTTTTTTCATTGGTAAGACCATATCTTGAAAACGTAGCCCTTATAGAAGAAAAACATAGCGATTGTATTGCTTCGACTGGCTTTTATATTTGTAATTCTAATGGGATGTTCAAACCGGACTTTATGTTTTTTTTGATGATTTCTGGATATGTTGTTAATGGTCTTAATCAATTCATGAAGGGGGATAATTCTCCCTCTATAAGCAAAGATAACATTGAATATTGGTTGTATCCAGTTCCTTCAATCAATGAACAACAGGCAATTTCTCTCAAGGTAAAAGCTATTTTATCTATGATAGAGAATATCAAAGAGAGTCTCAGCTGAGACTCTCTTCGATACAATTTAATCTTTCAAATAATTCCGTTATTTTATTTACTATTCTTAACTGCTCTTCTAACGATGGAAGTGGAACAACAGCCCGTTTAAGCATATCTTGAGTAAGCTGATTGATTGCTGTAGAATTACTGTCATCAAATACACTTCTAAAGAAGTTGGAACGTAGAAAATGTACAATATAATTAAAATATGGTGTTCTGTATACTGCCATAAAAGCTCCAAATGATACTTTTTCATCAAATTCAGGAATTAAAGCACATTTTCCTACAAGAGAACGACTGCCATTTCTAGCACATATTAAAATATCATCTTTTCGAACAAATTGATTTTCTCTGATTGAAGTCTTTACATACACTAAATCGGTAAGATTGATTTCATCATTTACAATATTGCAAGAACGTAAAACTATAATGCCTTGAGTATCAATATCGGCAGGACGATATGTAAGACCAATATTTGTTGTGCCAATCATTGATAAATTGCACCATTCCCAACCGTCAGGAAGTTCAAAAGGAAGTTGCTCATCAATGTAATTTACCTTCCCGTCAGGTAGCTTCTCATAATAAGAGTTATCCTCACCTTTGAAGATGACAGATTCCTTCTTATCACGCTTGATTTTGCCCTGTTTGATTAGCTCTTCTTTCTCTGCACGGATGCGTTCCAGAAGAACAGAAGCAGGCTTATCATTCGGGTCTTGAGGTACAAGCTTGCCTCGAATAGCAAGGTCGAGGATTTTGGATTTTGTCTGCTCGATAATTCTTACAAGCTTATCCTCGTCAGCATTTATGGAATCGACAAAGCTAATGAGTTCTTCTAAACGACAAGCTAATCTTTCTTGTTCGTCAAGTGGTGGAATCGGGAAAAGCACAGAACGCACAGTATCGGATTTTAAGTTTTTTACTGTTGAGCCAGCCGCCAATAGGCTAAGCGTTGTATACATGAACCCCGAGCTAAGAGCGTAGTAAAGATAGTCTTGACTAAACACAGTTTTAATATTGCCAATTACCAGCCAACCGTCATGAATACATCCATCGGTTTTCAGAATATACGGTCGTCCGAAACTCATCGAATTGGTCAATAAGAAATCTCCGCTTTGGACATATCTGGTCTTAGAAAGTCCGGCGGCTTTAATTTTTTCTTTTGTATGCAAAATGTATTTGCCGTCTTTTTCTGTATCGCCAATTTTTATCCAGTTGATTCCATTCTTATCGTCTGTGAGAAAATCTTCAATAGGACGAGGAGAACCGCCCCTTGCGATAGTGCTTACATTCCCAAGCCTTTCCCACGCCCACCCCTCCGGCAGCTCAAACGGTATCTCATCCTCAATGCATTTCACAGTTCCA
>ENA-OZAH01000936-OZAH01000936.1-human-gut-metagenome-genome-assembly--contig:-NODE-936-length-9416-cov-6.050101_pt1 | contig 9416 bp, 4 predicted proteins | sample MGYA00243304_ERZ653505 | MGnify/ENA primary metagenome ERZ653505 (study PRJEB26926, sample SAMN06164925) | human gut metagenome | biome: ENVO:00009003; feature: ENVO:2100002; material: ENVO:00002003...
AGTCGTCGGCAGCGTCAGATGTGTATAAGAGACAGATATCAAAGAAGGTCTCAATACCATCTGGCACAGAAGCCATGGCAATGGCGGTCCTGTAGATATGGAAAATAATATTTTCTACTTCGCAGGTAATACACCAGTTAATGTAAAGGAATGGAATCCTAGCGGAAATAAAACTTATAGCAATAACTTATATTATAATGTAAAGAATTATCCGAACGATGCAGCTCCTGTAAAAGTAAACGCAGGAACAAAAGTACTTGAGAATGCAGGTTCCGGTCCAGATTCTGTAGCAACAGACAAAGCAGCTAGAAAACACGAAGATCCAACTAAAGAAACAGTATTCGACGGATACAAACTTGCAGAAAAATCTCCGGCAATCAATAAGGGTAAAGTAGTGGTTGACAGAAATGGTTATACGATCGATCACGACTTCTTCGGACATGCGATCACAGCAGTACCGGAAATCGGAGCAGCAGAGAGTGATGTAGTAGCAGACACTCTTATCCTGAGATCTAACGTATATAAAGTTGATGGAACAAACGTAAGTGAGCTTCCGAAGAATACGACAGTAGATGCATTTCTTAAAAATATCATCGTAGATACAGGCGTCAAAGTTACTGTTAAAGACGGTGAGAAAGTACTTGAAGGAACAGATGTTGTAAAGGGAGGAGCAACAATTGTTCTTTCATATGAAGGAAAAACAGATGTAACGTATACAGTCGTTGCAAGTTCTGATAAAGAACTGAAAGCTTCTTACTATGAAGTGAGAGGAACAGAGGTACAAGTTCCTTATACAGAGAAAAATCCAACAACAGTGAAGGAATTGAAGGCGAATCTTACGGTAGCTGATACAGCAACTGTTTCTGTAGTAAATGCTGAAAAAGAACTGGCAGATAAGGATGCAGTAGCAGACGGAATGACACTTCGTATCACAGCGGAAGATGGAACTACGAATGACTATGCGATCAAGCAGAAAAATGAATACAACTGGACGAAGGATTTTATAAACGGACAGCAGGGAAATGTCTGGTTCGGACAGATGAAGGACGGATCCGGTGACTGGGCGAATATGACATCTGTTGATAAAGATGGCTGGCCAAACTGGGCTACTCATACATATTATGGACCTGGTATTGATGATGATCAGCATGTAACTACAGCAAGCAGTCCAGACAAACACGGTTTACTTTCTGCACCGCCAAGCACAAATATCTCAACAGCAATGGCATACAGAGTACCTAAGAGCGGAACAGTATCATTCAAAGTTAGAGATGGAGAGCCATATCTTCGTCAGTCTCCGAACGAAGGCGGAACAGTTACCTTAAGCCTCTATGTAAATGGAACAGAGAAGAAGAACTTGACACTTGAAACCAGTAAAAAGAAAGAAGGAAACTGGGAAAAGGCAGAAGAAATCGAAGTGACTCGGGGTGACATCATCCGTGTAGTAGCAAAATGTAACGGAAACCCAAGCAAACCATCTGCTCATATTACACCGATTATTACTTACGTAGATAAAGCTGCTGCAGATAAAGAAGCCCCAACAGTTCCGGCAGATGTGAAAGCATCTGAGATTGCTCATACAGGAGCAAAGCTCACTTGGACAGCATCTAAAGATAACGTAGAAGTAGCCGGATACAATGTATACCTGAACGATGAGAAAGTAAATGAAGAACTTATCACAGGAACAGAGTATGATCTGGCAGACCTTACAGCAAATACTGAGTACAACGTAACAGTAACAGCAGTGGATGCTGCAGGAAATGAGTCTGAAAAATCAGAAGCAGCGACATTTACAACACTGAAGGGAGCAGACCTTACAGAACTTACAGCAACGATTGCTGAGGCAGAAAAAATTCTTAAAGCAGAAGATAAAGATAAATATTCTGAAGCAGCTCTTGTAGAACTTCAGGAACTTGTAGAAGCAGGAAGGCAGTTAACAGCAACATCTACTCAGGAAGCTGTAGATAAGATGAAAGATGAAATCACAGCAAAACTTGCTGACATCCAGACACAGTTTACAATCACAGCAACAGCAGGTGAAGGCGGAAAGATTGCACCGGAAGACACAACAACAGTTTATAAGGGAACATCCAAAGTATTCACGATCACTCCTGACAAGGGATACCATATTGAAAGTATTACAGTGGACGGAGAAAATGTAGAAACTATTGCAACAGAGTATGCTTTCGAAGGTATTGTTGCAAATCATACAATTGAAGTAACATTTGCAAAAGATGAGCTTACAATTGCGAAAGAAAATCTGTTAGCAACAATTAATACAGCAAACAAAAAACTTGCAGAGACAGAGCAATACACACCGTCATCTTTGAAAGATCTTGAAGAAGCAGTCAAAGCAGCGCAGGCTATTTACGACGATCCAAATGCTGATCAGGATAAAGTAGATAAAGCAAAGGCAAATGTAGAGGCTAAGCTTGCAGCTCTGAAAGCGAAAGCAAAGAAAGATGCTCTGAACCTTGCAATTATAGCAGCAGAAGGCGATGCCGCATTAGTTGACAAATACACAGAAGAGTCTATCGAGAAGCTTCAGAAAGCAATCGATGAAGCAAAAGAAGTATTAGCTGATGAGAATGCATCACAGGAAGAAGTAGACGCAGCAGAGAAAGCAGTCCAGGCAGCACAGAAGGCTCTTGTTGAGAAAGAGACACCGAAGCCGGAAGCACCTGTTAAGAAGGATGAACTGAAAGCTACAGTAGAAGACGCAACAAAGGTTGTAGGAGATACAGAGCAGTATACAGAAGAGTCTCTTGCAGCACTTCAGGCAGCAATCGATGAAGCGAATGCAGTACTGGATAATCCAGAAGCAACACAGGCTGAGATCGACGCAGCAGTGAAAGCAGTCAAAGAAGCAAAAGCAGCTCTGAAAGTAAAAGAAGACAAGAAAGACGACAACAAAGACGACAACAATAAGGGCGACGACAGCAATAAGGGTGACAATAAGAAGGATGATGGCAACAGCGGAGCATCCAACAATGGTTCATCTAATGGCGGATCAAACAATAACGGATCATCCAATACAGGATCTACAAATACCGGATCAGGTAACAAGGGTACTACAAGTACTGGAAGTACTACATCACATGCAGCTAAGACTGGAGATACAACAAATGTAGTAACATGGTTGTTTGCATTAGCAGCATCTGCAGTTGCAGGACTTGGTGTAGCAAAACGTAAAAAAGAGGATTAAGGAGAGGAACAAAATGAAGAAAAAGACCGTATCAATGTTTATGAGCCTTGTTCTTGGAGTGACAACTGTATTTAGTTCAATTGGACCGGCAGTTGTTACTGTATCAGCTGCTGAAAGCGGAGTGACAGATTCTAGCTGTACAAATACAGGTACAGCAGAACCGGCAGCAGATGACGTTGTACCGGATGCGAACCAGTATAAATACCAGAAAGATGAACTGGCAGCATTCTGCCACTTCGGTCCGAATACGTTCAATGAAATTGAGTGGGGAGAGCATTACGGAGATAAGAAGCCGAGTGAAATCTTTAGGTTGAATCAGAAATTTGATGCAGAAACCATGGTGAGCACATTAAAGAGTGCAGGATTTAAGAAACTTATTATAACAGCGAAGCATCATGATGGTTTCTGTATCTGGCCGAGTGAATATACAGACTATGATGCAGAGGCAGCAGGGTATAAAGGAGATATTCTTGAGGAGATATCTACTGCGTGTACAAAACATGGTATGGACATGGGACTTTATCTGTCTCCGTGGGATATTCATGAGCCATCTTACGGATATAAAGATGCGAACGGAAATCCAACAACACCAGACAAAGATGTAAAGGATTATAATGAGTATTATAACAATCAGTTAAAAGAAATCCTCGGAAATGAAAAGTATGGAAACAAAGGACGTTTTGTTGAAGTATGGATGGATGGAGCCAAAGGAAGCGGTGCCAATGCACAGGAGTATGACTTTAATACGTGGTTTGAAACAATCCAAAAGTATGAAGGAAAAGAAGTAGCAGGTAATTCAGCAGACTGTATGTTATTCGGAGCTCAGGCATATACAACCGTTCGCTGGATTGGAAATGAAGATGGCGTTGCTCACGAAAACACATGGGCAAAATCTAAAGTCAATGAAGCAAATAATACAATTGATAGCAACGGAACTACACCATATACCATTGGATATGCAGATGGAAACAAATGGACCGTACCAGAGTGTGACGGACGTATTACATCCGGATGGTTCTGGGGAACCAAAAAGAACACTCCGAAGACAATTACACAGCTTGCTAACATGTATTTTGATTCGGTAGGACATAATGCAACCATGCTTCTGAATGTACCGCCGAATAATCAGGGTACAGTGGATAAGCCAATTCTCGAAAGAGTGACAGAATTTGGACAGAATGTGGAAGAAACTTTCAGAACGAATCTGGCAAAAGCAAAAGGAACCACAATTGAGGCATCTAATGTTCGTGGAAATGATACAGCGTTTAAACCGGGAAATGTAGTAGATGCTAAAGATGAAACATACTGGACAACAGACGATGGAACAAAAGAAGGAAGCCTGACGATTAAGTGGGACAAAGCTAAGAAGTTCGATGTGGTTTCTATTGAAGAAGCAATTCAGAAAGGACAGCACATCAACAGCTATAAAGTTGAGTACAAAGCGTCTAACGAAGCACCGTGGCAGACACTGAAAAGCGGAGAAACTGTTGGTGCAAAGAGACTGGTTAGAACCCCACCGGTATCAGCAACTCAGGTGAAGATTACAGTAGGAACATCAGACGGAAAAGTACCGATGTTGAGTGAAGTTGGTGTATACAAAGCAAGTAAAGGATTCCAGCTGGCAAGTACAGCTCCGGAAGGAATGGAATCAACAAGTGTTAATGATACAGATAAGTTTACATTTAGCCCCACAGGATGGCATCCTCAGACAGGAAGCCAGTATATCAACGGACAGAATACATGGTCAGATAAAGCAGATGCATATTTTACTTTTAAATTCCACGGAACCAAAGCATATTTGATGGGTACAACAGATCCAGGTCATGGTCAAGCGGATGTATATATTGATGGTGAAAAGGTAAAAACAATCAACACTCGTGCAGAAAGCAGATCCACAGGAGCAAAAATCTTCGAATCTGAAGATTTAGAGGATAAAGATCATACATTAAAACTTGTAGCAAAGACAAATGCAGCGATTGGTGTAGAGGCGGCTTACGTAATCAACAACGGTGGCGTAGGAATGATCGAACTTGAGAATTCTGCATACACAATGGATGAAAACTCTTCACTGGAAGCAACAATCAAACGTGTAGGTGGAACAAAAGGAGAAATCACAGCTAAGATCCAGCCAAACCCGGGAAGTGCAATTCAGGATGACTTTGAGACCGAGTGGTTTCCAACTGTTACATTAAATAATGGCGAATTAGAAAAAACCGTTACAGTAGCGAAGACAAAACGAAATACCAATCTGACAGGAGATCGCGTATTTTCAATTGAGCTGACAGAAAAAACACCGAAGAATGCAATTATCGGATTTAACGGTTCTGCAAGAATCACAATCAAAGATGCAGATGGAATTACAAAAGATAAACTTCAGACATTGGTTACGAATTCAGCGGCGTTGGAAGAACATCTTTATTCAGAAGGATGGGACGCATTTGCTAAAGCACTGAAGATAGCTCAGGAAGTAGTGGAAAATGAGAGTGCAACAGATGCAACAATCAGAAGCGCATACACAGAATTAGATAAAGCAAAAGCTGCACTTAAGGTTCGTGAAAAGTATACAGAGAATGATCGTTTCAACTTCCCATGGAGAGCAGAAACAAGTGCTAAGCTGGAAGCGGAATTTGCGACAGAGTTAAAGGATGATCCAACCTCTGATGCTCAGTACCCAATGAAGATTGATGCTAAAAGCGATGCAAGTAATGGAAAATTTGTCACAGATATGGCAGCAAATGATGTTCTGAAATATGCCTATCATGCAGACAAGGCTGGTACTTATCAGGTGGTTATGAGATACCGTAGTGGTTCTGCCGAAAATGCGAAAAATAGTATCAAGATTACAGAAGCAAAAGGAAAGATTAAAGACCAAGAAGTTATAGTTGATCCAAAGAAAGAAAATGATAATGTTGTTTTTGGAACTGTAACATTTGATATCGAAGTAGTAAAACCTGGAGATGGCATGATTGTTATCACACCACCAGAAAAGAGAGATGGACTAGATGGTAAAGGTCCTGGAATCGACTACTTCATCATCAGCCCGAAGAATGTTGTATTAGACAAATTTGCCATCACAGCTACAGCAGGTAAAGGTGGAACTATCACAACAGAAGACCTTACAGATGGTAAAATAACAGAAGGTGAAAGCGCAACATTTACAATTACTCCGAATTCAGGATATGAAATCGCAGATGTAAAAGTTGATGGAAATTCCGTAGGAAAGAAAACTTCTTACACATTTAGTGATGTGGATAAAGCACATAAAATTGAGGCAACATTTGCATTTGCAAATTATACAGCAGAAAATCCATTTGTATTCCCAGAAACAAAGGGAGTAACAAGCACACTGGAAGCAGAACATGCTACAGAATTGATTAATAGCAATGATTCAGATTCTGATCCGAACTGGCCGCTTACAATTACTTCTGAGGGCTGGGCAAGTAATGGAAAATTCCTGAACTGTATGGCATACAAAGATTATGCTAAGTACGCTTATACAGCAAACGTTCCTGGAATTTATAAAGTAACAGGTACTTATCGTGCAGGAGCACTGAATAAACTTGCATTTTCTGAGGAAGGAAGTAAGATTGAGGCAGCGCAGGTAGATTGTCCGTCAACAAAAGAAGGTAACAACTTAACTGTGAAGACATTCGAACTTAACATTGAAGTAAAAACTGCAGGAGCAGGAACTTTGGTTCTTACAGCACCGGACACAAACAAAGCTCCACAGCTTGATAAACTGGATATTCAATTGATAAGAACTGCAAGTGAAGCAGACCTTACAGAACTTACAGCAACGATTGCTGAGGCAGAAGAAATTATTAACGCAGGAGACAAAGATAAATATTCAGCAACAGCTCTTGTAGAACTTCAGGAGATGGTAAATGCTGGAAAGGCATTCACAGAAAAAACATCTCAGGCAGAGGTAGATGCGAAGAAAGCAGAAATCAAAGCAAAGATTGCTGACATCCAGACACAGTTTACAATCACAGCAACAGCAGGTGAAGGCGGAAAGATTGCACCGGAAGACACAACAACAGTTTATAAGGGAACATCCAAAGTATTCACGATCACTCCTGACAAGGGATACCATATTGAAAGTATTACAGTGGACGGAGAAAATGTAGAAACTATTGCAACAGAGTATGCTTTCGAAGGTATTGTTGCAAATCATACAATTGAAGTAACATTTGCAAAAGATGAGCTTACAATTGCGAAAGAAAATCTGTTAGCAACAATTAATACAGCAAACAAAAAACTTGCAGAGACAGAGCAATACACACCGTCATCTTTGAAAGATCTTGAAGAAGCAGTCAAAGCAGCGCAGGCTATTTACGACGATCCAAATGCTGATCAGGATAAAGTAGATAAAGCAAAGGCAAATGTAGAGGCTAAGCTTGCAGCTCTGAAAGCGAAAGCAAAGAAAGATGCTCTGAACCTTGCAATTATAGCAGCAGAAGGCGATGCCGCATTAGTTGACAAATACACAGAAGAGTCTATCGAGAAGCTTCAGAAAGCAATCGATGAAGCAAAAGAAGTATTAGCTGATGAGAATGCATCACAGGAAGAAGTAGACGCAGCAGAGAAAGCAGTCCAGGCAGCACAGAAGGCTCTTGTTGAGAAAGAGACACCGAAGCCGGAAGCACCTGTTAAGAAGGATGAACTGAAAGCTGCAGTAGAAGATGCAACAAAGGTTGTAGGAGATACAGAGCAGTATACAGAAGAGTCCCTTGCAGCACTTCAGGCAGCAATCGATAAAGCCATTGCAGTACTGGATAACCCAGAATCAACACAGGCTGAGATCGACGCAGCAGTGAAATCTGTAAAAGAAGCAAAAGAAGCTTTGAAAGTAAAAGAAGACAAGAAAGACGACAACAATAAGGGCGACGACAAGAAAGACGACAGCAATAAGGGTGACGACAATAAAAAGGATGACAATAAGAAGGATGACAGCAACAGCGGAACATCCAACAATGGTTCATCTAATGGCGGAACATCCAACAAGAATACTACAAGCACTGTCAATAAGACATCAAATGCAGTAAAAACAGGTGATGCAGCAAATGTAGCAGGTGTAGCAGGAGTTGCAATCCTCTGTCTGGCAACAGGAATTGTTGTTGTACTGATTAAAAGAAAGAGAATAAGATAAAATGATTGTAGTTATAAGTCTTATCATGATTCTATCATTTCTGCTAAGCGCAGTAGTTATTATGTGTTTATGTAAAGAATCGATAAACTGGCGTAATGAACAGTGTGGTTATGATTTAGAAGAAAGCATAGAACTGTAAAAAAGAAAATTGGTACAAAAGAAATAACTAATCAGAGAAACCCAGGAGTAAAATTCTGGGTTTCTGATTAGTTATTTTATTAAAAACGTTTTCCTGTATTGAGAAGGTGTTGCATTAATAACGCTTCCAAAGACTTTGGAATAGTGCTGCGAGTCTTTAAATCCAACCTGCAGTGCAATTTCCGTTAAGGTTAAATTGGTATCCTGCATTAGCTCAATGGAGCGATTGATACGATAAATATTAATATAGTTTGATAATGTGACGCCCATATAACTCTTGAAAAGTTTACTGAGATAACGGACGGAAATATGCAATTGTTGTGCAATGTCTTCTTGTAAGATTTTTGTAGCGTAATGAGTTTGAATATAATTCAATGTATAAGCTACATAACTGTTTTGAAGTTGAGGCTCTGCATGTTCACGTTCATGTACAAGCTCTGTGTGATCAAGAATATAGAGCATCAGGTTCATAAGAGCAACATTAAGATTAGCGGCTGTAAACAGACTGTCAGAGGAAGTACGCAAATCAATCAATTTCTGAAGATGCTTATCAATCGTTTCATCAGAGATGAGTCGATAATAAAAATGTGAAGAAAATAATACAGCATGAAGAAGCGTAATCGGGAATATTCCATCATTATCAAGAATGATAGTTGAAAACATATCAGGGTTGAAATGTATATGCTGAAACTCGCAATCTGAAGTATCATTCAGATAAAAAGAATGCACCACATCAGGAAGGATCATAATAAAGTCACCTTTTGTACAATGCAGGTTTTCTGATTGAATATCCATATAACATTCTCCGGAAAGAATTCGATAAATCTCAATATTAGTATGTAAGTGTCGACCGAATGTATAACCTGCCTTTCGATACGACACAACTGCTCCCGATAAAATAGAATCTGTCTCTTATACACATCT
>ENA-OZAH01000946-OZAH01000946.1-human-gut-metagenome-genome-assembly--contig:-NODE-946-length-9260-cov-5.101684_pt1 | contig 9260 bp, 9 predicted proteins | sample MGYA00243304_ERZ653505 | MGnify/ENA primary metagenome ERZ653505 (study PRJEB26926, sample SAMN06164925) | human gut metagenome | biome: ENVO:00009003; feature: ENVO:2100002; material: ENVO:00002003...
CGAGATCTAGTACGGTCTCGTGGGCTCGGAGATGTGTATAAGAGACAGGTGTACAACTTCGATCTTTACAAAATCCCCACATCCCACTTCTCTTGATAATCTGGCGATCCGCACTGCCTCCTGGGCATTTCTCGCTCCGGATGTATTCGGAAGCAGGGTTACATTCTCCGGAATGTAATCCAAAATATTGGCAAGTCCTCCTTCGTTTGCACGGCGAAGTGCCAGTGTGATAATCTGTGCGTCTGCTTTTTCAATGCAGGCTTTCACAAGATCCAAAGAAAATTTTCCTGATCCTAAGATAAATCTTGATGTAAATTCATGTCCTCCAAGGCTCCATGTATCTTTTGTACTCATAGGTTTATTTCTCCTTCTTCGTAACTGTTCATTGTCTACTTAATATCTGCTGAATAGTTACCTGTATTCTTTATACTTCGTAATGGTTCACTGTTTTCACAATGTCTGCTGAATAGCTGCTATATTTCTTCTTCTCCAAGCAGCAAACGGGTGATCATATTGGCTTCATGGGCTGCGCAGATCGCAACCCTCGGAGCCATCAATCCATGTCCATAAGTCGGTTCCGTAACCTGATCCCCGCAAAGATAGAAGTTTTTCATCAATCGCCGGGTACGAATTGTATTGCTGCTTTCATACCCGGCCATTCCGGATGCGGACACCAGTTTTTTCTCCGGAAAATGCTCCAAAATTCCATTTACAAGCATGGCTTTTGCCTCCGGATTGTCAAATGCTTCACATATAATTCCTGCATTCTCAAAAAGTGAAATCAGATTCTCTTCTGTCACTTTGACACAATCCGTCTGAATGTCGATATACGGATTGATCCTTTGAAGCAGAGATTTTAAAGCATCTGTTTTGTACATACCAATATGTTCTATAAAATACTGCTGCCGGTTCAGATTCGTAATATCCACCACATCAAAATCAATAAGATGAAGATGGCCCACGCCGATACGCGCAAGTGCATATGCCACGTTGGATCCCAGACCTCCGAGACCTGCGATCGTCACCCGGCCTTCGGACAGTTTCTTTTGCTTTTCCGGTGAATGACGTTCTTCAAGTGCAGCCTGTATTTCCTCTTTTGTCAAAACCTTCGTTGTATCCATTTTCAGCCTCCTCCTACAAATGTCACCACCTCCATGCAGTCTCCTTCTTCTAACATCCTGTCCGCATACTCGTTTTTGGGAAGGATCTCGCCATTCAGTTCTACTGCAATCCGCTTCATCTGGTATCCTGCACTTTCAAGATACACTTCTACAGAAGTTGCCTTCTCCAGTTCGATTTCTTTTCCGTTTACTTTGATCACCTGCATCTCACCTCCTTGAAGCAAAAAAAGAGTCCACAAAAAAACGTACCCTCGGTGGTGCGCCCCTTCATGAACTCTCGCTCAATCTCATTCTTTTATACCTGGATTCGCGTAAAAAAGGAGATACCAAAGTATCTCCCGTTAAATCTGTCGTAATTTTTCTGTATCTTCACAGTTACAGACTCTCTTACATAACGTTCCTACGTTGGCATTATCCAAATCAGGTATACGGGTCGAAATTTTCAACTTCCTCTCAGCCTATCACATAAGCTCCCCTGTTCTATTTATTTGACAGTTCAAGTATAATTATTTTTTTCTGTTCTGTCAAATATATTTTTTGTCTTTTTTAATTAATACATCGCTTCGCTTTTTATTTTACCCTGTCTGCGCTGCCACGTACAATAAGCTTCGCAGGTACGATCACTTTTAACCCTATCTCCCTGGAGGATGTGATGCGTTCACGAAGAAGGCGAACCGCCTCCTCACCCAATAATTCCATATGCAGGCGCACTGTAGTCAGCGGCGGAACCAGATAGTTTGCCACCGCTATATCATTATATCCCACAATACTCACATCCTCCGGAATCCGGAGTCCCTTTTCACTGACTGCCCGATAACAGCCCACTGCCAGAGAGTCATTATTTGCAAATATCGCTGTAGGTTTCTCCTCCTCTTCCAGGATCTCCCTGCACAGCACATAACCGTCTTCCGGCGTGAAACTTCCCACCCGCACAAGCGCCGGAGAGAATTCACCGATTCGCTCCATATATTTTTTGTAAGTTACCATTCGTTCATCATGCACTTCATCGCCATCCTTGTCGACTTCATAGCCGCCAATAAATGCTATCTTCTTATGTCCCAGTCCTGTCAGATAATCCAGCACCGCTTCCACAGAACTGTCCAGATCGTTGACTACGCAATCAAACTGATCTCCTTTTGGCATAGCATCCAGAAATACTGTAGGCTTTTTGAAGGCTTCTATCTGCCTTACCATGCTCTTACTGAACGTTCCAAGGCACAAAAGGCCATCGAGTCCTCCAAGATTCTTCAGCTCCTCCAGATTCTGGATCTGACAGCGTTCCATATTCTCTGCCTCTAATTTCTTTTCTACCGCCAGACGGACTGTCAGATAATAAGTATCCCTCAGCTCCTCCTCTCTGGAATAGGAATAATAAACCCCAACCGTCAGGTGACGCTTCCTGCTTTTTCTTTCCCTTGCCTGATACTGAAGTTCCCTGGCAGTATCAAATATTTTCATTCTGGTCTCATCCTGCACATTCAACGTCTCATCATGGTTCAAAACTCTGGAGACCGTCGCTGCGGAAAAGCCGGTACGCTCTGCGATATCTTTTATTGTAGCCATCTTAAATCCCTCTCTGCATGATACTTTTCAATATTTTTCGAATCGCATCAGCTATGTCAGTGCATTTCATGGTTTATCTTACCATATTGCCCCCAACCACGCAACGAATTGTTACGGCGCTGTAACTGTGAAGGTACTGAACAGTTACACGACGCTGTCCTTATGCCGTTGTCTCCTCCGTGGCTGAATTCGCCAGAATAACCGCCGCCAGAATAATGGCACATCCCAATATCATGCGCAATGTAATACTTTCATGAAGAATCATAACCGAGAACAAGGTTCCGAAGACAGACTCCATAGACAGAATGATTGCCGCCTTTGTCTCATCCACATACTTCTGGCATGCTGTCTGAAGAAGATAACAGACCGTTGTGCTGATAATGCCGAGATAGAGAACACTCCACCATCCTTTTGCAGTAACCTGAAAATGCACCTGCCCGGAGGCAATCATGAATATCAATGATAAAATACCTGCCGTACACATCTGAATAAAGTTCAACACAGATGCCCTGTACTTTTTCACAAAGATGCTTGTCAGAAAAATCTGAAAAGCAAAGCCCACTGCACATATAAGGGTCAGTCCGTCACCCAGTCCCAGGGACAGATCTTTATCCAGGGACAAAAGTCCCACCCCCACGATGGCCAGCACTGCTCCTATTATACCTCTGAATCCTACTTTTTTCCGGCAGATCAGAAAAGCAATAAAAGGAACAATCACCACATTTGTGGCTGTGAGGAACGCATTCTTTGACGGAGTCGTATACTGCAGTCCTATGATCTGAAGAGAAAACCCAATAAAAAGAGCTGCGCCCATAAAAACTCCTGCAGTTACTTCCTCTTTTTTTATTCCTTTAAGATTTCGGATACTTATCCCACCCATAAGCACGGAAGCCAACAGAAAACGAATGGTCATGATCTGAAAAGGCGACAGACTGTCAAGAGCCATGTCACTGGCCACAAATCCTCCTCCCCAGATAACAGTAACTAATACCAATCCGGCAATCGCCATATATTTTTTCATAAATCACCTTATCCTTTCAGAGGTTTCAGGCAAATATCAGACCCGATTCCACATAAAAATTCCGCAAGCACGTCAATACATCCCTGCACATCCTCCATACTGCACACTTCTGCCGGATTATGCATATAGCGAAAAGGTATGGACATAACTGTTGTAGGTATCCCCCTGCCTGCCATATGAATAGCATCTGCGTCCGTACAGGTTCTTCCACATCCGTCCTCCCACTGATATTTTATATGTACATTCCGGGCAGCTCCGTGCTTTGTCAGTTCTTCCCCTACAGTAGTTGCCGCATAAATTCCACATGTGCACCCTCTTTCCTTGGCCTTTTTCGCAGCCTCCAGGATAATATATCCTCCCAGACGGTCATCAAGGCCTCTTGCACAAAGTCTGTCATTTAAAAGTTCTCTGTTCATATGTATTCTTACTCCCTTTTCCCATTCTATACCGTGTTCATCGTCTGCTCACGCTTTTTGTTGATCCGATAATACAGCCCTACACTGAGCAGGAATCTGGATACCTGATCCATCGCAATGATAATCCAGATTATTGTCAAAGGCAGCCTTAACACATAAGCAGCCAGCATGCACAAAGTATTGCCGTATCCCTGGAAAGAGGCGGTAACCACCGTCGCGATCACCACAAACGGAATTTCGAATATAATAGTCTTCATATACCCCTCTGCCAGAGAAAGGATCTGGGGATCCTTTGAAAAAAAACCAAGAAAAAGCGGTGCCTTAAAGTATAACACCACCTGAAAAACAAACACAATGATCATTTCCGTAAGTATGGTCTGCTCCGCAATCTTCCTGCAATCCTGATGTCTGCCCGCACCGTATGCCCGGGCGATCAAAACCGTAGCCCCAATTGCCACTCCCTTATAAAAACACCATAATGTATCCGTAATCCGGATACAGATCCCCTGTGCGGAAATGTCATTTGCAAGCAACCGTCCAACCATTGCCGTGATTACCAGGTTTGCCGAAATCTGAAGCATGTTTTCCAGTATCATCGGAATAATGATTTGATAAATATCTCGTTTTATAACTTTTTTTCCGTACACAGAAACCTCCATCCTTTTTAAAACGGGTGTTTGAATATACTTCAGACACCCGTTTTATTATGCTTTGTTTATAAATATGACTATGCTTCTATTTGCCGAATTTGGCTTTCATTTCCTCCTCCCATCTTTTCCCTTCCTTTCTTACTTTCTTCTGTATTGCTCGGCCCGCTCTGCCAGCGATTCCTTCCCGGTTCCGAAAATCTTCCAGGTAAATGTAAACGGTTCCGGATACAGTTTATCTTTTTCCAGACACTCGGCACCCCAGCTTGCACTTCCCAGACCATGCTGTGCATAATCCACAGATAATTGGATATTTTCCGTTCTGTGAAGTTCATTTGTATGTGTCGCCTGTGTCAGGTTTTCCTGTGTATAATGTAATGCTCCAAAAGAGAATTCTTTATCCGATGCGATACAGATTCCATTACCCGCCTCTGTCACAAACGCAGCCCAGCGAGTATCCTCATGATTACCTGTCTCCTGAGGCAGTACATAAGGGAAATAGAAATCTTCCACGTTCTTCTCCCAGCAGCCTATCGCGTTGCCTTCTTTACAGTCCGGATATGTTTCCAGAGGTCCTCTTCCGTACCAGACTGCCTGTTCACAGGCTTTATCCAGCACAAACCGCATACCAATCCGCGGAAAACTCTCCGGAAGCTGCACACCGGTTGGCACTCCGTGATAACTCATGGTTATAAGACCATCTGCCTGAATGTGATATTCAGCCTTCACAATGATTTTCCAGTCAACCGTTATCGGTGCATAGATCTGTGAAACGGAGATAACCACTTCCTGTTTCTTCTCCTCTACCGTCACCTTTTCAACAAGGTTTGTCATGGCTTTCAACATCGCTTTTTCCCAGATTTCAGCCACATTCTTGTCATTGTCAACAGGTGCTCTCCAGAAGTTCAGCCCCAGTCCTTTGCAGATTAACCGTTCGCCATTCAATGTATAACCACTTAAATATCCATGAACCCGGTCAAACTCGGCAGTAAAATTCTGGCCTTCCACATAAATAATTCCTGATTTTTCCACCATATGCAGTTCTCCGGAGTTTCCGTTATCTGCCGGCTCTTTCACTGTCTTCCGAACTGCTTTATTGAGACATTCCTGATGGAACGCAACCTCATGATGAGCTTCCTCAGACCAGATCTGTTTTTCTTTGTAACATACGGTGATCGTCAGCCAGATATCCTGTTCATCGCACCATGCTCCTGACTCTGCAGAATCATATACCATGATGCGTTTGCATCTATGTGGTGCTACCTCACTCAGATCCACCTTACCTTCCAGCAGAATTCCCTGCAGTGTATGAACCTTGAATGTACCTTCAAGATGAGACAGGTCAGTAAAATCATATTTATTGCAAACTGTAATTTCACCTGTGGTTTTATCAAAATCGATAAATGTTACCGGCTCCATTACTTTTTTCACCTGTAAAATACCTGGCGTCGGTCTTCTGTCTGCCTGGATCAGTCCATCACAACAAAATGCCCCACTGTTTGGATAATCCCCGTAATCTCCGCCATATGTATAGTAAGCTTTGCCGTTGCCGTCATATTTTTTAATACCGTGATCAACCCACTCCCAGATAAAACCGCCCTGCAGTCTTGGATATCGTTCAAATATTTCCCAGTATTCTTTTAATCCTCCCGGGCCATTTCCCATTGCATGTGCGTACTCGCATACTACATGAGGTTTCTTCTTTGCAGTGTCTCTTCCCAGGTTTTCCAATGCCTTATGTCTGGTATACATAGTACTGTACACATCAGCTATAGAAGCATCCCTGTCTTCCTCGTAATGAACCAGTCTGGTTGGATCATACTCTTTTACAAATCTTCCGCTGGCTACAAAGCTGCTTCCGAATCCTGATTCGTTTCCCAGTGACCAGAACAGAATACTTGGATGGTTCTTATCCCTTCTTACCATACGTTCCGCACGATCCACATAGCTTTTTTCCCAGATCGTATCATCACTGATCTTATTCATGTTTTTGGTATAAGCCATCTGGTTACACTCCAGATCAGCTTCCTCCATCACATAAAGTCCAAGACGGTCACACATATCCAGAAAATCAGGATGTGGCGGGTAATGCGAGGTTCGTACTGCATTGATATTGTTCTGTTTCATCAGATACAGATCAGCCAGCATATCCTCTTTTGTAATGCATCGTCCTGTATTTTCATTCCAGTCATGTCGGTTTACTCCTTTTAATTTGATAGCCTTTCCATTTACCAGGAATAATCCGTCTTTTACACAAATATTTCTGAATCCTGTCCACTCTCCATAGGATTCCAGAACTTCTCCCTGTTTCTTCAGGGTAAGGATCACCCGATATAACTCAGGGTATTCTGCTGACCAGGGTTTTATATTCTCCAGAATTACCTCTGTCACATATTCTGTCTCGCCTTTTTTACCACTTATCTCACGGCTTTCACTGAAGATGACCTGTTCGCCGTCCATTACTTCCATCTCAACAGTAAGCGCCGTCTCATCCTCCGTATGATTTTCAAACACTGCATCCAGGCAAATCTTTCCGGTCGTCTCATTCTGTTCCATAACCAGATCAGATACGATCCGCCAGTCCAGCATATGATGTTTCGGTCTCCGGATCAGAGATACATCTCTGATAATTCCGGCAAACCACCACATATCCTGATTTTCCAGATAACTGCCATCACTGAATTTGTAGACGATCACCGCCAGCACGTTTTCCCCATCCTGTAATGCTTCTGTCACATCAAATTCAGCTGTGTTACGAGGCCCCTGGCTGTATCCTATGAATGTACCGTTGAGCCATACGTGATAAGCACTTTCAACCCCGTCAAACCTCAGGATATATTCCCTGTCTTTTTGTTTCTCCTCCTGGAAAGTGTACCGGTAAACACCCGTAGGATTGTCTGCCTGTATGCCCGGGTCATCCAGAATCGGGAACAATGCTATCGCATCATTATAATGTGGATAATCATAACCATTCAGCTGCCAGTGTCCGGGAACCGGCATCATGCCAAACTCCCGATCGTCATATGCTTTCTCCATACATGTGTCAGGAACATAAAACGGTGACTCATAATAAGCAAATTTCCACTGTCCGTTCAACAGACGGTAATTGGAACATTCTTCTCTTCTTCCCTGTCTTGCCGATTCCTTATTCGGATAACCACAATAAAACGGTCTGACCGGAAGACGATTTCTTCCAAGGATCTCTACGTTACTCCAATCCATGTGTTTGTATACGTATTCCATATCTTTCCCCTTTCTACTTTTATTCAGGGCAACTTTCCCTGAGAATCAACTGATTTGGTACAATGATTTTTAAACCTTGTTCTCTTTTCGTGTAAAGACATTCCATCAATGTCTTTGCTGCCATCATTCCGACCAGGTCATTATGTAACTTCACAGTGGAAAGCCCAGGAGTTACAAAGGATGCCACCTGATCATCGTTACACCCGACAATCGCCACATCACCCGGAACAGAAATTTTCTCTTCTTTCAAAGCTTTCAGAAAACCGATGGCCATGGTATCGTTTTCCACAAATACCGCTCGTGGAAGCCTTCCTTTTCGGATAATTTCTTTTCCCAGCTCATATCCAAACTGTGTGTGATTGGATGGACACAGGTAGATATTTTTCTCATCATATTTTCCAAGGCTTTTCATAATCTGCCGGAAATAAAGAAAACGTTCATCTCTGTGAATCTTGCCATTCGCTTCCAGCCCGTATGTCCCCATATATCCGATAGAATCAAATCCTTTTTTTAGGAAAATATTTATAACTTTCTTTACTGCCTGTTTGAAATCGTTTATCACGCAATCAGCTGTAAGCGATCCGTCTTTCAGGTGAAAGTCCGCACATACCACCGGCAATCCGGAATCCAGAACAGCCTGTCTGAACACCTTCTTTTGATACCAGAGTGTAGAATATCCTACAAAGATCAAACCCTGATAATCGGATATCTTCGATGCGTTGGCATCCAGCATAGATTCAAAGATCTCTTTTACTTTAAATCCGTTTTTTTCAAGTTCCATCTTTATATTCACGCGGATAATCTGATAAAATTTATCTTCCACTTCTTCTTCCTCGCCATACAAAAGCATAACTCCTATGGTTCCTCTTGTACCTTGAATGGCTGAGTATTCAAAACATTTGTTGTATCCCAGTTCGCCTGCCGCCTCCAGAATCCTTTCCCTTGTCTTCTGAGATACAGAAAAGGTAGTGTCATTTTTCAGAACTCTGGATACAGATGCTGCAGATACCCCGGCCTTCCGGGCGACATCTCGTATTGTAGCCATATTCCCACCTCTTGATTAACTTCACACACATCGTCTGACTGTACATTTACCTCCGATGCAATTTAGTTAATATTTCTTTTCGTTTAGTAAATTTATTTTCATTCCTTATACCATCACATTACTTGAAATAATAGGATTTGTCAACAATATAATTGGTTATTCTTCTGTTTTTTTGTGTATAATATATATTTTTATCACCTGTCT
>ENA-OZAH01000953-OZAH01000953.1-human-gut-metagenome-genome-assembly--contig:-NODE-953-length-9195-cov-6.270350_pt1 | contig 9195 bp, 7 predicted proteins | sample MGYA00243304_ERZ653505 | MGnify/ENA primary metagenome ERZ653505 (study PRJEB26926, sample SAMN06164925) | human gut metagenome | biome: ENVO:00009003; feature: ENVO:2100002; material: ENVO:00002003...
CTCTTGCAGGCTGTATGGACTTCGTAAGTATAAAAAACAAATAGAGAGGGATGAGGAAATTGCGAAAGAGCTTCAAGACGGAAATAAACCCGTCAGAGGAACAGAAGATCAAGATCCGTAAGACAATAGGAACTTGCAGGTTTATCTACAACTTCTATCTTGCTCATAATAAAGAACTTTATAATAATGGCGAAAAATTTATGAGCAGCAATAAGTTCAGAGTCTGGCTTAATAATGAATATCTTCCACAACATCCGGAGTATTCATGGATCAAGGAAGCTTATTCAAAAGCAGTAACGCAGGCAGTGAACAACGGACAGACCGCATTTACAAGATTTTTCAATCATGAAAGTGCCTTTCCTAATTTCAAAAAGAAAGGCAGATCTGATGTGAAGATGTATTTTGTAAAGAATAATCCAAAAGATTGTCGTTGTGAAAGACACAGAATCAATATTCCATCACTTGGTTGGGTTCGTATGAAAGAAAAAGGATACTTTCCTACTACCAAAGACGGGTATGTGATTAAAAGCGGTCATGTTTCAATAAAAGCTGACAGATACTATGTTTCGGTTCTTATAGAAATCCCAAATAACAAAATAGCCAATAATTCCAATGAAGGAATTGGCATTGACCTTGGATTAAAGGATTTTGCCATTGTTTCTAATGGTAAAACTTATAAGAACATTAACAAATCAGCAAAATTAAAGAAACTTGAAAAACAGCTTATTCGAGAACAGAGAAGTCTTTCTCGAAAATATGAAAATTCACAGAAAGGAGAGTCCACTCAAAGAGCGAATATACAAAAACAAAAGCTCAAGGTACAGAAACTTCATCATAGGATAGATAATATCCGCACCGACTACATTAACAAAACAATCGCAGAGATAGTGAAAACCAAACCATCCTACATTACGATTGAAGATTTAAATGTAAAAGGCATGATGAAAAACAGACATCTTTCAAAAGCAGTTGCGTCACAGAAGTTTTATGAGTTTAGAATAAAACTTCAAGCTAAATGCAACGAAAATGGAATTGAACTTCGTGTAGCAGACAGATGGTATCCATCTTCTAAAACCTGCCATTGCTGCAAAAATATCAGGAAAGATTTAAAGCTTTCAGATAGAATTTTCAAATGTGATTGTGGTTATATCGAAGACAGAGATTTCAATGCTGCACTTAATTTGAGAGATGCTATGACTTACGAAGTTGCATAAATAAACGCAAACGTAGGTATGTACCGAAGGCTATTTCGGGAATTTACGACTGTGGAGTGTACAAGAACTTGTGAGTAGATATGATTTCGGTCAATCCAAAGCATACACGATAAAGCAGTAAGTAGAACTCGTGAGGGTCTACATTATCTCGGTGTGAGTATATTTAATCACATTTTGAGTGGCAGGAATTGTTATGGCAGTTGACAGAAGTCTGGTATCAGGAAGCACAACGATGTTGTTATTAAAGCTTTTATCTGAAAAGGATATGTATGGTTACGAGATGATCGAGACCTTAAGAGAAAAGTCCCAGAATGTGTTTGAATTAAAGGCGGGAACGTTATATCCATTGCTTCATGGAATGGAAGATAAGAAATATCTGACAGTTTATGAGAAAGAGGTCGGAGGTAAGGTTCGTAAGTATTACAGTATTACGAAAACCGGGAGGAAAGTTTTAGAAGAGAAGAAAGAAGAGTGGAAAATTTATTCATCGGCTGTAGTAAATGTGCTGAATGCAGCAGTTTGTTAGAAAGGGTGATGTTTGATGAGACGAGAGGAGTATTTGCATACATTAACAGAACAGATTCGCTGTAAGATGGCAAGAGGAACGATAGAACAGGAGATCAATGATCATATTGAGGATCAGAAAGAGGAATTCCTAAGTGAAGGAATGAGTCAGACAGAAGCAGAAGAAGCTGCGGTTCGAGAAATGGGTGATCCGGTAGAAGTCGGGCTTGAGATGGATAGAATCCACCGGCCGACAATGGCGTGGGGAATGATTGCGCTGATCATTGGACTAAGTCTTGCGGGCTATCTTTTACGAAGTGTTATGTATCAGACTGCTTTAGGTATTGAGCAGAGTGCAGGAAAAACAGAAGAATTGTTCTGGACAGGAATGTCATCCAGTTGGCATACGTCGCTGGAACTGCCGGCACTTTTGCTTGGACTTGTGCTGATGATTGGTATTTGCTATATGGATTATACGAGGATTGCGGTTTATGCAAAACCAAGCTTGATCGCATACCAAGTTTTACTTTTAGTTGGACTGCAGGTCACCGGTGCGAAAGTGAATGGATTAACAGGATATATTAGAATGCCTTTCGGAAATATTGTATTGAATCTGATTGACTTACTCTGGCTGACAATTCCGTTGTTTGCAGCTGTATTATATAGTTACAGAGGTCAGGGATACCGAGGAATTTTAAAGGCAATCCTCTGGATGATCATTCCGTCTTATTTTCTGATCATAAGAAGTCAGAGTCTGATTGGGGCAATGATACTGGAAGTGGTTTATTGTGTGGTTTTGGCGGTGGCTGTTCACAAAGGCTGGTTTCAGGTTTGTAAAAAAGCAGTACTTACGGGAATCGGAGCAGTAGTCGTTCTGATACCGGTGCTGCTTGCAGGAGGCCTCTGGTGTTTTGTCAGGGCTTACCAGAAAGAGCGTATAGCGGCTATTTTATCGATCGGTGATCATGCAGCAGATTTCCCAAGCGTCAATATAATTCGGGAAATGCTTTCCGGAAGCTCAGCATTTCATGGCAATCCGCAGTTTAAAGAACTTCTGACATCTGTAGACGGAAGTGTCCATCTGCTTGCCAGTGTGGTAGCTGCTTATGGAATACTGGCAGGCATGTTGTTGGTGCTCTGTCTGGTAGTGCTCGTTCTTCGGTTTGCTAAGATTTCTTTAAACCAGAAGAACCAGCTTGGTATGGTGATGGGAATAGGATGCACAGCATTGTTCCTGATTCAGACCGTAGTTTTTATATTAGAAAATCTGGGAGGAGTCGGTAATATGGGAATCTACTGTCCGTTCTTTGGAACAGGAAGATCAGGTATGCTGACATCTTATATCCTGCTCGGATTACTGCTCAGTATCTGCAGATATCAGAAGACAGCGCCGGAACCGGCAATCAGGTCCTGGCGCTGGAGGCAACGTTCTCAATCATGAAAAATAAATTATTTTGTTGTATTACGGCGAATTAGTACAGGGGCAATTTGTTTATGAACAGGTTCACCTAATGGTTTGGGAACACGCTTTTTCTGCTCTTCCATCTGTTGGACAAGAAGATCCATGGCAGTCTTTGCAATCACATCAATCTGCTGGCCGATGGTTGTGATCGGAAGGATTGCCTCGCTGGCAATCGGAGAGTTGTCAAATCCAACAATCTCATAAGTAGAAGGAAATGTTCCATATTTTTGGAAAATTAAATTAAGAAACATATTTGCATAGGTATCATTCGCGAGAAAGATACCTTTTTTTTGATTGGGGTATTTTGCTTCTATTTTATTGAAAATCTCTCGGATTACGTTTAAAATCTCATGATAAGAATCACCTTCTACACTAAGATCTATATCATATGGAACATGATATTCTTCGCAAGTAGCCTGAAAGGCTCGGATTCGGTCATAAGCCGGGATGGATTTATTCACATTGACATTTATATGAATTAATATGTCACATTTATCCCGAATCAACAGGGAAGTAGCTTGAAGTGCACCCATATAGTTATCAGTATTGACACTGCTGATATATTCTGCTTCGCGTTCAACTGCGATGACAGGAATCTGATAGGAAGCAAGTTTCTCAGATGGAAGAGTGTGACTTAAAACAATCAGTCCTTCAATCTGATAAGACAGAAGTTCTTCAATGTACTGTTGTTCTTCTTCAGCACCATGTTCACTGGCGAAAACAAGAAATTTATAGTGATAATCACTGTAGCTGGAAAGGAATTGTGTCAGCATCTCAGAATAATAGTGCAGGAAAAGGTTTGGAACAATGATTCCGATAAATTCACTTTTCCCATTTGCCAGAACCTTTGCCAGCTTATTCTTTTTATATCCAAGTGTATCAAGAGCCTGTGAAATCTTTTCCTGGTTTTCAACCGTCAGTGAATCCGGGTGATTGAAATATCTTGATATTGTAGTTTTTGAAAAATTGGTATATTCCGCAATATCTGCAAAAGTTACCTGTTTTTTACTCATAAAAGTTGAATCTCCTTCAATATGATGGCTGATGGTTAATAATATTTTTTAGTATAGCAATTTTCATGGAAAAACGCAATACTTAAATAACCGCTTACGTAACCGGTTATTTTATCGCACAAAAGTGTTGACAGAAAGAGAAGAATATAGTAATATCAAACCACAAAGTAACCGATTACGTAACCGGTTTTCCGTAAAGTTAAAGGAATGGAGGAAGAAGTGCATGAAAAGAATGCAAAATCAAGCAAAGTCCGTAAGCAAACGAACGTGGAGAGAAAAGATGACTTATATGAAGAAAAACTGGCAGTTATATCTTTTCTTCCTAATGCCAGGGCTTTTACTGACAATTATTTTTAAGTATCTCCCAATGGGTGGTCTCCTGATAGCTTTTGAAGACTACAATGTAATAAAAGGAGTTCTTGGTAGTCCCTGGGTAGGACTTGAGTATTTTAGGCGATTTTTATCTTCACCGGATTTTATGAATTATCTGATGAATACATTAAAATTGAGTATCTATGGACTGTTGTGGGGATTCCCGGTTCCGATTATTCTTGCATTGCTTCTAAATCGCATCCGTAAGACAGGGATTAAAAAGAAAGTTCAGCTTTTGATCTATATGCCGAATTTTATTTCAGTCATCGTACTTTGTGGTATGGTTCGTATGCTTTTATCACCTGTAGGACCGCTGAACAAAGTGCTCGGAATTAGCACAAACTGGATGACAATGCCTTCTGCATTCCGAACAATTTATATTGCAAGCGGAATCTGGCAAGCAGCAGGATGGTCCTCTATCATGTATACAGCAGCATTGGCAAATGCAAGCAAGGAGCTGGAAGAAGCAGCGACCATGGATGGAGCAAATCTTCTGCAGCAGATCTGGTATGTAGAGTTGCCGGCAATTAAAAATATTATTGTAATTCAGTTTATTTTACAGGCCGGAAATATTATGAGTATAGGTTTTGAAAAAGCATATGCTTTACAGACAGACATGAACTTGCCGGCATCAGAAATCCTGTCTACATATGTATATCGTATTGGACTTCTGAACGGAGATTATGGATATTCGACAGCGGTAGGTCTCTTCAACTCGGTTGTAAATGTTATCTTGTTGATCTTTGTAAACTGTGTTGTTAAGAAACTGAATGACGGAGAAGGATTATAGAAAAGAGGGAGAAGAGATGGAGAAAAAAAAGAAGAAAAAATATTCAAGGACAGACAAAGTAATCCTTGGAATCGGATTTACCATTCTTGGTTTATTCGTCCTTTCTATAGCAATACCGATTATCTATGTAGTACTTGCATCCTTTATGGATCCGACTGTTTTGAATAACCAGGGATTGAGTTTTAATATTAAGGACTGGACATTAGATGCATATCGAAGAGTATTAGAGAATGAAATGATCTGGCGTGGCTTTTTAAATTCCTTCCTGTATTCACTTGCATTTACAGTTATTTCTGTTTTTGTGACATTGTTGGCAGCGTATCCGCTGTCCAAAAAAGAATTTGTAGGAAGAAAGGTTTTTAATATTATCTTCTTAATTACTATGTTTTTTGGCGGCGGAATGATTCCTACATTCATTTTGATCAATCAACTGCATATGGTTAATACAGTGTGGGCAATCCTGATTCCAGGAGCATTTAATGTATGGAATATGATTCTCGCAAGAACTTATTATCAGTCAATTCCAACAGAATTAAGAGAAGCATCTGCGATTGATGGAGCGAATGAAATCCAACATTTCTTTAAAATTATGATTCCGGTATGTAAGCCAATTATTGCAGTACTGGCGCTTTGGTCTTTCGTTGGAATGTGGAACAGTTATTTCGACGCAATGATTTATTTGAATGATGCGAATTTGCAGCCATTACAGTTAGTGCTCCGTTCTATCTTAGTACAGAATACACCACAGCCAGGCATGATTGCCGATATTCAGAGCACAGCGGAAATGGCAAAAATAGCAGAACAGCTCAAATATGCAACCATTGTAGTATCAAGTTTACCACTGTTAGTAATGTACCCATTCTTCCAGAAGTACTTTGACAAAGGAATTATGGTTGGATCGGTAAAAGGCTAATAAGAAAGGAATGATACAGATATGAAGAAAAGAAAAGTAAATGCATTACTTGCAATTGTACTATCTCTGACGATGCTGGTGGGAGTTACAGGTTGTGGAAAAGAGCAGCAGCTTGAAGCTGAAATCAACCCGGATACACCTGCAACGGAAGTGCAGTTTCCATTGAAGGAAACTGCAGAACTTTCCTTTATTACAAGTGCACCGGCTACATCAACACAGGAGCCAAATGAACGAGTAATCTTTCAGAGAATGGAAGAGCAGACGAATGTTCATATTGATTGGACTTGTTTTGTATCGGATCAGTTTTCTGATAAGAAAAATCTGGCACTTGCTCAATTTGGAAATCTACCGGACGGATTATTCAATGCAGGAATGAGTGATTATGATCTATTGCGTTATGCAAAGCAGGGTATCATTATTCCATTAGAGAATCTGATAGATAAATATATGCCGAATTTACAGGCAGTATTTGAAAAATATCCAGAATATAGGACAATGTGTACAGCACCAGATGGACATATTTATTCATTCCCTTGGATTGAACAGCTTGGAGCCGGGAAAGAAGCTATTCAGGCAATCGGAGATGTTCCATATATTAACAAAAAATGGCTGGATTATCTAGGACTTGAGATTCCGACAACAACAGATGAATTGGAACAGGTATTGATTCAATTCCGTGATCATGCAGATGAACTTGAAAAAGAATTTTCAATCGAAGGTGATGTGATTCCAATGTCATTTATTATCAATAACGGAGACCAAGATCCGGCAATTCTAATTAATGGGTTTGGAGAAGGTTATGGAGACACGGGAGATCATTTCGCTGTAACGGATGAAGGAAAAGTTATTTACACAACTGTTCAGGAAGGTTATAAAGAAGGAATTGAATGGTTACATAAACTTGTGACAGAGGATTTAGTTGACCCAGAAGCATTTACACAAGAGTGGTCCACCTATGTAGCAAAAGGTAAGAACCATCGATACGGTCTCTGTTTTACATGGGACATTGCAAATATTGATAACAATGAAGATTATGTGATGCTACCGGCGCTGACGGGGCCGAATGGCATGAGAAATATCACGAGACAGAACAACAGTGAAACAAGTGGATTTGACCGTGGAAGATGTGTTCTTACATCAAGTTGTCGGAATACAGCACTTGCTGCTGCATGGATTGACCAGATGTATGCACCACTTCAATCGCCACAGAATAACTGGGGAACTTATGGAGAAAAGGACTCCTTTAACATTTTTGAACTGTCCACAAACAAAGATGGTGGAAAAATGCTAAAACATATGGATCTTGGAAATCAGTCTCCGGTAGAAGTTCGTGAGGCACAATCGGTAAATGGCCCTCTTGCAGTTTTAAATGAATATTATGATGTATATGTAACACAGCCAGAAGATGCAAAATGGCGTTTGGATAATATGCATGAAACTTATTTACAGGATATGAACAGTAAATATGTTTATCCAAATGTCTTTATGAGCATTGATGATACGAATAAAGTATCTCAGTACGATACAGATATAAAAAAATATGCAGAACAGAAGAAAGCAGACTGGATCCTGAATGGAGGAATTGAAAAAGAGTGGGATTCCTATCTAAAGAAAATGGAACAGTATGGGCTTTCAGATTATCTTTCAATTAAACAGAAGTACTTTGATGAGTATCAGAAGTCATTAAGTGAAGAAAAATAACGATACGAACAACAGGAGAATTTGCATGAGTGAGATGTTAGAAAAGGCTAGAAAATATGAAGATGAACAGGGAAAGCAGATAAAAGCAGAAGACAGACCGGCTTTTCATGTGAGTCCGTATGTAGGCTGGATGAATGATCCGAATGGATTTTCATACTATCAGGGAGAATATCATTTATTTTATCAGTATAATCCATACGATACACATTGGGACAGTATGCATTGGGGGCATGTAGTAAGTAAAGACTTATTGCATTGGGAATATCTCCCGGCAGCTCTTGCACCAGATGAAGACTACGATAAGATGGGCTGTTTCTCAGGAAGCGCAATAGAGCTGGATGATGGCAGACAATTGCTTATGTATACAGCCGTAGATCATGAAACATTAGAAGATGGAAGTAAAAGAGATATACAGACACAGGCGGTAGCTGTCGGAGACGGAAGAGATTATGTGAAGTATGAGAAGAATCCGGTCTTGACAGAAAAGGATCTTCCGGAAGGTGCAAGTAAAGTGGATTTCCGTGATCCAAAGATCTGGAAAGGAAAAGATGGAAACTTCTATTGTGTGATCGGAAGCAGACCGGCAGACGGAAGTGGACAGATTCTTCTTTACAGAAGTGCAAATGGATTTGACTGGAAATTTGTCAGTATCCTTGCAGAAAATAAGAAACGTTTTGGAAAGATGTGGGAGTGTCCGGATTTCTTTGAACTGGATGGAAAACACATTCTCCTGACAAGTCCGCAGGATATGTTACCGGAAGGTTTGGAATATCATACCGGAAACGGCACTTTATGTATCATAGGAGAAATGGACAAGGATACATATACCTTAAAAGAGCAGTTCAATCAGTCTGTGGATTATGGAATTGATTTTTATGCAATGCAGACAGTGGAAGCACCGGATGGCCGCAGAATTATGATCGGCTGGATGCAGAACTGGGATACGCTGGCTCATCGTTGTAATGACTCAAAATGGTTTGCGCAAATGAGTCTGCCGAGAGAATTGTCTGTGAAAAACGGAAGACTTTATCAAACTCCAATCAAAGAACTCGATGCACTGCGCAAAAATAGAGTTGAGTACAATGATGTAGTAATAGATAATGATACGATCACATTAGATCGCGTCGAAGGACGAACCATCGACATGGAACTCGTGATACGTCCGGAAGATAAAGAAAATGTATATAAGAAATTCGCATTACGTTTTGCACCTGTCTCTTATACAC
>ENA-OZAH01000956-OZAH01000956.1-human-gut-metagenome-genome-assembly--contig:-NODE-956-length-9186-cov-5.240828_pt1 | contig 9186 bp, 4 predicted proteins | sample MGYA00243304_ERZ653505 | MGnify/ENA primary metagenome ERZ653505 (study PRJEB26926, sample SAMN06164925) | human gut metagenome | biome: ENVO:00009003; feature: ENVO:2100002; material: ENVO:00002003...
GAGCAGTGATGATACCTATGTAGCATCCCTGTCAAGCAGAACCATCGTGTACAAAGGAATGTTCCTTGTAAAACAGCTCCGGATGTTCTTTGAAGATCTGCAGAACCCGGATTATGAATCTGCAATTGCAGTTGTACATTCCAGATTCAGTACAAACACTAATCCAAGCTGGGAAAGAGCACATCCGAACCGTTTCATCGTACATAACGGAGAGATCAATACCATTCGCGGCAATGCAGATAAGATGCGGGCCAGAGAGGAAAACATGGAATCCGAGCATCTGGAAGGAGAGCTTTATAAAGTCCTTCCGGCAATCAATACCGCAGGTTCCGATTCTGCCATGCTGGATAACACGCTGGAATTCATGGTGATGAGTGGCATGCCGCTTCCGTTGGCAGTTATGATCACCATCCCGGAGCCATGGGCACAGAATGCAACGATGTCACAGAAAATCAAGGATTTCTATCAGTATTACGCAACGATGATGGAGCCATGGGACGGACCGGCATCCATCCTGTTCTCAGATGGAGATGTTATGGGAGCTGTGCTTGACCGTAACGGACTTCGCCCTTCCAGATATTACATTACAGATGATGATAATCTGATTCTTTCTTCAGAGGTTGGAGTTCTGGATATCGATCCATCCAAGATTGTGATGAAAGAAAGACTTCACCCGGGTAAGATGCTTTTGGTTGATACTGTTGCAGGACGCGTGATCGATGATGAGGAATTAAAAGAAAAATATGCAAATCAGTTCCCATATGGAGAATGGCTGGACAGTAATCTGATTCAGTTGAAGGATTTGAAAATCCCGAATAAGGATGTGCCAAAGTATACTGCCGAAGAGTGTACACAGCTTCAGAAAGCATTTGGCTATTCTTATGAAGATGTGAAAACTTCTATTCTGACAATGGCAAAGAACGGTGCCGAAGGAACCGCAGCGATGGGAATGGATGCACCGATTTCAGTCCTTTCGCAGAAACGTCAGCCACTGTTCGGATATTTTAAACAGTTGTTTGCACAGGTAACAAACCCACCGATCGATGCAATCCGTGAGGAAGTTGTAACATCTACAACAATTTATGTCGGAACAGACGGTAACCTTCTGGAGCAGAAGGAAGAGAACTGTAAGATGCTCAGAGTCAATAACCCGATCCTGACAAATACAGATCTTCTGAAAATTAAAAATATGAAAGTGGATGGATTCAAAGTTGCAGAGATTCCAATCACTTATTATAAAAACACAAGTCTTGAGAAGGCGATAGAGTATCTCTTCATTGAAGTTGACCGTGTGATCCGCGAGGGCGCTAATATTTTGATTCTGACAGACCGTGAGGTAGATGAATATCACGTTGCAATCCCGTCACTTCTGGCAGTATCCGGACTGCAGCAGCATCTGGTACGCACAAAGAAGAGAACATCCGTAGCGATGATACTGGAAAGTGGAGAGCCTAGAGAGGTTCATCATTTTGCAACACTGCTTGGATATGGAGCATGTGCAATCAATCCATATCTTGCACATGAGTCAATCCGTCATCTGATCGAGGCAAATCTGCTTCACAAAGATTATTATGCAGCAGTAGATGATTATAATTCAGCGGTAATTCATGGAATTATTAAGATTGCATCCAAGATGGGAATTTCAACGATCCAGTCCTATCAGGGAGCAAAGATCTTTGAAGCAATCGGTCTTAAGACGGATTTTATTAACCGCTATTTTACAGATACAGTCAGCCGTGTTGGTGGTATCGGTATTGAAGAAATTGCAGAAGATTACACTGCTTTCCATACAGAAGCATTCGATCCGCTTGGATTGCAGGTTGATATGACACTGGACAGTGTTGGAAAACATAAATATAAAAGTGGCGGAGAAGAACATCTCTATAATCCACAGACAATCCATATGCTTCAGCAGTCCACAAGACGTGGTGATTATGAAATGTTCAAGCAGTATACAGAGATGGTTGATGAGGAAGGCAAGAAGATCAATCTGAGAGGTCAGCTTGATTTCAATTTCCCGAAGAAGAGTGTACCGCTTGATGAAGTAGAAAGCGTAGATTCAATCGTAACAAGATTCAAGACAGGTGCGATGTCCTATGGATCTATTTCAAAAGAAGCACATGAGACAATGGCGATCGCCATGAATATGCTTCATGGTAAATCAAACTCCGGTGAAGGAGGAGAGGATATTGAACGTCTTGACACAAACAGATGCTCTGCAATCAAGCAGGTTGCTTCCGGCCGATTCGGAGTTACATCCAGGTATTTGGTCAGTGCACAGGAAATCCAGATCAAGATGGCACAGGGAGCAAAACCAGGAGAAGGAGGACATCTTCCGGGTGGAAAGGTATATCCATGGATTGCGAAGACTCGTCATTCAACACCTGGTGTGAGTCTGATCTCACCACCGCCACATCATGACATCTATTCGATTGAGGATCTTGCACAGTTGATCTATGACTGTAAAAATGCAAATAAAAATGCAAGAATTTCTGTGAAACTGGTATCAGAAGCAGGTGTTGGAACAGTTGCTGCAGGTGTTGCAAAAGCCGGAGCCGGAGTTATCCTGATCTCAGGATATGACGGAGGAACAGGAGCAGCACCGAGAAGCTCGATTCAGAATGCAGGACTTCCGTGGGAACTTGGACTTGCAGAAACTCATCAGACATTGATTCAGAATGGTCTGCGTGAGCGTGTCCGTATTGAGACAGATGGTAAGCTCATGAGTGGTCGTGATGTTGCGATCGCAGCAATCCTTGGAGCAGAAGAGTTTGGATTTGCGACAGCTCCGCTTGTAACAATGGGATGTGTTATGATGCGTGTCTGCAACCTGGATACTTGTCCGGTTGGTGTTGCAACTCAGAATCCGGAGCTTAGAAAACGTTTCAGCGGAAAACCGGAATATGTTGTTAACTTTATGCGTTTTATTGCAGAAGAATTAAGAGAATATATGGCAAAACTTGGTGTCCGCACAGTGGATGAACTGGTAGGACGTACAGATCTTCTGAAAGTAAAAGACGTTCCGACATCAGAGCGTGCCGCAACACTGGATCTGTCACAGATTCTGTACAATCCATATGCGAAAGAGAAGAAAGGTGTTATCTTTAATCCAAAGAAAGTCTATGATTTTGAACTTAACAAGACGTTGGATGAAAAAGTACTATTGAAACAGCTTCTCCCAGCCCTTGAAAGAGGAGAAAAGAGAGGACTTGAAGTAGATGTTACAAATACAGACCGTACCTTCGGAACAATTTTCGGATCTGAGATCACAAGAAGATATCCGGAAGGACTGGAAGAAGACAGCTATGTGATCCAGTGTAAAGGTGCCGGCGGTCAGAGCTTTGGAGCATTTATCCCAAGAGGACTGACACTGGAACTGACAGGAGATAGTAATGACTATTTTGGAAAAGGACTTTCCGGTGGAAAACTGGTTGTTTGCCAGCCGAAAGGTGTGAAATTTAAATCAGATGAGAACATTATCATCGGAAATGTCGCTCTTTACGGAGCTACAAGTGGTAAAGCATTTGTAGGAGGTGTTGCCGGAGAACGTTTTGCGGTAAGAAACTCTGGTGCACGCGCAGTTGTAGAAGGTGTCGGAGATCACGGATGTGAATATATGACAGGTGGATGTGTTGTTGTACTTGGACAGGTTGGAAAGAACTTTGCAGCCGGAATGAGTGGCGGTATTGCCTATGTGATCGATCTCGATAACAGTCTGTATCGCAAAGTAAATAAAGCAATGGTCAACATTGAACGTGTTACAGATAAGTATGACGTACAGGAATTAAAAGGAATGATCCAGGAGCATGTTGCTTATACAAACTCTGAGGTAGGTAAGAAGATTCTTGATAATTTCAAAGAATATCTGCCAAAATTCAAGAAAATCATTCCAGAAGACTATGAGAGAATGATGTCCACGATCATCCAGATGGAAGAAAAAGGACTTAGCAGAGAAAAAGCAAAAATCGAAGCATTTAATATGATCAAGAACGGAAGATAGGAGGCATAGAGATGGGAAAACCGACAGGATTTATGGATTATGAAAGACAGGATAAACCGGCAGAGAGCCCATTGGAACGCATCAAACATTTCAATGAGTTCCATACGCCTCTTAGCAAAGAAGAACAGGAGCTTCAGGGCGCGCGCTGTATGGCGTGCGGAGTTCCGTTCTGTCAGTCTGGAAAGCCGCTTGCAGGAATGGTCAGTGGATGTCCACTGCACAACCTTGTGCCGGAGTGGAATGACTTGATCTACAATGGAAACTGGAAGGAAGCTTATTTACGTCTGAAAAAGACAAACAATTTTCCAGAATTTACTTCCCGCGTATGTCCGGCATTGTGTGAAAATGCATGTACCTGTGGACTGAATCAGGAAGCAGTTGCATCAAAAAGTAATGAATATGCAATTGTTGAAAATGCATATGAGATGGGATATGCAAAGGCAAATCCGCCGAAAGTGCGTACGGGAAAGAAAGTCGCAGTGATCGGTTCCGGTCCGTCCGGACTTGCGGCAGCAGATCTTTTGAACAGAAGAGGTCATCAGGTAACTGTTTTTGAACGTGAGGACAAACCGGGTGGATTGCTCCGCTACGGAATTCCGAATATGAAGCTGGAGAAACAGATCATCGACCGTAAGATTGCGATTATGGAAGAAGAGGGAATTATCTTCCAGACAGGATGTAATGTCGGAAAAGACGTGAAGGCGGCAGATATCCTGAAAGAATATGACCGTGTGATCCTTGCATGCGGAGCATCAAATCCAAGAGATATCAAAGCACCGGGAAGAGATGCACAGGGAATTTATTTTGCAGTAGATTTCCTGAAATCAACAACGAAAGCACTATGGGCAAATGACATGAAGCTTAAAACAGGAGGCTACATTTCTGCAAAAGGAAAAAATGTAATTGTAATCGGAGGCGGAGATACAGGAAATGACTGTGTCGGAACATCTATCCGTCATGGAGCAAAGAGCGTTCTCCAGCTGGAGATGATGCCGAAAGCACCGGACGAGAGGACACCGCTGAACCCATGGCCGGAGTGGCCAAGAGTCTGCAAGACAGATTATGGCCAGCAGGAAGCAATCGCTGTGTTTGGTTCTGATCCTCGCGTTTACACAACGACAGTGAAAGAATTCGTAAAAGACAAGAAAGGAAATCTCTGTAAGGCAGTTCTTATCAAACTTGAGAGTAAGACAGATGAGAAGACCGGACGGAAAATGATGGTTCCGGTAGAAGGAAGCGAGTATACCGTAGATGCAGATCTTGTTCTGATCGCAGCTGGATTCCTTGGAAGTCAGGATTATGTAACAAAAGCATTTGGTGTAGAAGTGAATGAACGCACAAATGTAAAGACAGAGGCAGGAAAATATTCTACCAATGTGAAAGATGTATTCACAGCCGGAGATATGCACAGAGGACAGTCTCTTGTTGTATGGGCTATCCGTGAAGGCCGTGAAGTGGCAAGAGAAGTAGATGAAAGCCTGATGGGATATACAAACTTATATATTCAGTAGAAAATAAAAGATCATACAGTGAAACAGGAATCTGGAAAGTTTATCAAAAAATAAAGAGAACTTTCCAGATTTTTTTGTTACGAAAATGTTACGAAAAAATGAAAAAAGTAAGGAGGAGTATTGAAAATATTACATAAATACGCTATAATATTGAGCATAGAATGTAAATAAAATACCCTCTTGTTACGAGAAATATGTTGAAAAAAAGCGATAGATGTTGTATTATAACATATGAGTATGTGGAATTATAATGTAACTATTTACAACGAGTTATGATACGAAAATTATAATGCATCACATGGGGGACTAGATAAAAATAAGGATAGGTGGAAAGATGAAGTTAAAAAAAGTAAGCAGTATGATTCTTGCAGTAACACTTGCATGTACAATGACTGTTACACCGGTACTTGCCGACGAAGTCAGTGATCTGAAGCAGAAGAAGCAGGAGACACAGAACCAGGTAAGCGATCTTCAGACACAGCTGAATTCACTTATGACCAAGATCTCTGATCTTGAGAATGACCTGATCGAAACAGGTGAGGAAATCTCTCAGACAGAGGAAGATCTGAAAACAGCGCAGGAGGAACAGGAACAGCAGTATGCAGCTATGAAGCTTCGTATTAAGTATATGTATGAAGAAGGAACAGGAACTGCCACAGTGGAGAAGGTACTGACATCCGGAGATATTTCCAGTGTACTGACACAGGCAGAATATTCCCAGCAGGTACATTCTTATGACAGAGATAAGCTCGAAGAGTATGTTGCGACAGTTCAGAAAGTAGAAGATCTTAAGACAACGCTTGAGACAAAGATGGCTGATCTGCAGGAGACACAGACAGAGTATGATGCGCAGAAGGATGAACTGAATACAACAATCACAGAGAAGAGTAGTGAGATCGCAAATCTCGATGTTAAGATTGATGAAGCTGTAAAGAAAGCAGCGGAAGAAGAAGCTAAGAGAAAGGCAGCAGAAGAAGCAGCAAAGAAAGCTGCCGAGGAAGCAGCTAAGAAGAACAACTCAAGCAGTAGTACTTCTAATAGAAATAACTCAAACAATAGTTCTTCCAGTAGTTCAAACTCAGGAAGTTCAAGCAGCTCAAGCTCAAGCAGTTCAAGCTCCGGTAGCTCAAGCAGTAGTTCTTCCGGCAGTTCAAGCTCAGGCAGCTCAAGTTCTTCCTCATCAAGCCCAAGTTATAGTGCTGATAAGGGAAGCATTATTGTAAATGCGGCGTATTCACAGATCGGAGTTCCATATGTATGGGGCGGAACTACACCGGGAGTTGAACTGGATTGTTCAGGACTTGTACAGTATTGCTACAGACAGGCTGGAATTCCAATTCCAAGAACAAGTGGAGATATTCTTGCGCATGGAACAATCGTAAATAATCCACAGCCGGGAGATATCTGTTGGACACCGGGACATGTAGCAATTTACATTGGCGGCGGACAGATGATCGAAGCACAGCAGACAGGAGTACCGGTTAAGGTAAGTTCTGTACGTGTTACATATTATGTAAGATATTAGAACCAAAAAAGGAATCAGTGATGCTGATTCCTTTTTTTAAACTTTTTTATTTGCCTGGTACAATTTCCAGCCAGTATCCGTCAGGATCTTCAATAAAATAAATTCCCATAGATGGATTTTCGAAGCAGATACATCCCATCTCTTTATGTTTTTTGTAAGCAGCATCGAAATCATCGACAGCAAATGCAAGATGGATCTCATTATCTCCCAGTTCATATGGTCGATCCATATCACGCAGCCAGGTGAGCTCTAAAAGATGCGGAGTCACACCGTCTGTGAGATATACAAGCTTAAAACTTTCGTCATCGGCAAGTTTTTCACGTTCTACTTTTAAATTCAGAGCTTTCTGGTAAAAATCCAGTGATTTTTCAAGATCATATACATTCAGGTTATTGTGTGCAAATGTAAAATTCATTTTAGTACCTCCATAGAATCATAAGATTTTTATTCACAGTCAAGTGGAATGCTGACTGGAATCTACTTTCTAAGGATATCACAGGAGGGGAGAAAAAATCAATAATGCATAGATAAAACCTGATGGGATAGAGTGATAACACGGAATATAGTGGAAAATGAATGAAAAACATTTTTGAAATGCAAAACATGTGAAAATAAAGCTGAAAAAAACAAAAAAATAAAAAAGAATGCAAGAACCCATTGACGAAACGTCAAAAATTATATACAATAACAAAAGTGAAAAAATAAAGAAAGTGGAGGATTCCTGCAATGACTGCATATAAAGATTTGAGCAAAGAAGAGTTATTGGAATTAAAGAGTGGCCTGGAGGCGCAGTTTGAAGAAGTGAAGGCAAAAGGTCTGAAACTGGATATGTCCAGAGGAAAACCGTCAGCAGACCAGCTGAATCTGTCAATGGGGATGATGGATACGCTGACAAGTGGTGTTGATCTGACTTGTGAAGATGGTGTTGACTGCCGTAACTATGGCGGACTTGATGGAATTGATGAAGCAAAACAGCTTCTTGCAGATATGATGGAAGTTCCGAAAGATAACGTGATCATTTTCGGAAACTCAAGTCTGAATGTGATGTATGATATGGTAGCACGTGCAATGACACATGGTATCATGGGAAGTACTCCATGGTGTAAGCTTGATAAGGTAAAATTCTTATGTCCGGTTCCGGGATATGACAGACATTTTGCGATTACAGAGCATTTCGGAATTGAGATGATTAATGTACCGATGACATCAACAGGACCGGATATGGATATGGTTGAGAAACTTGTAAGCAGTGATCCGGCAATCAAAGGAATCTGGTGTGTACCGAAGTACTCTAACCCGCAGGGAATCACATATTCTGATGAGACAGTGTTCCGTTTTGCGAACCTGAAGCCGGCAGCAGAAGATTTCCGTATCTTCTGGGATAATGCTTACTGCGTACATCATTTATATGAAGATAAACAGGATTATCTGATTGAGATTCTGATGGAGTGTAAGAAGGCAGGTAACCCGGATATGGTTTACAAGTTTTCTTCTACATCTAAGATCAGTTTCCCGGGATCAGGAATTGCAGCAATGGCAGCATCTGATGCGAACCTGGAGGATATCAGAAGCACAATGCGTGTGCAGACAATCGGACATGATAAGGTAAATCAGCTGCGTCATGTAAGATTCTTCGGAGATATTCACGGAATTGTAGAACATATGAAGAAACATGCAGATATCCTGCGTCCGAAGTTTGAGACTGTTCTTGAAGTTCTTGAAAGAGAACTTGGCGGACTTGAGATTGGATCATGGATCGCGCCACGCGGAGGATATTTCATCTCCTTTGATGCGCTGGATGGATGTGCGAAAGCGATTGTTGCGAAGGCGAAAGAAGCTGGCGTTGTTATGACAGGAGCGGGAGCAACATTCCCTTATGGAAAAGATCCACATGACAGCAATATCCGTATCGCACCGTCTTATCCAACACCGGAAGAACTTGCAGTTGCCGCTGAAGTATTAGTATTGAGTGTAAAACTGGCAAGTGTTGATAAGATCCTTGAGACAAAATAAATAACAGCATTTTATAAAGACCTTTTGCAAGTGGTTGATCTGCCGGCAGAAGGTCTTTTTCTGATGGTTGACAGTTACTGTTTACTCCCTGTCTCTTATACACATCTCCGAGCCCACGAGACCGTACTAGATCTCGT
>ENA-OZAH01000958-OZAH01000958.1-human-gut-metagenome-genome-assembly--contig:-NODE-958-length-9160-cov-4.879407_pt1 | contig 9160 bp, 8 predicted proteins | sample MGYA00243304_ERZ653505 | MGnify/ENA primary metagenome ERZ653505 (study PRJEB26926, sample SAMN06164925) | human gut metagenome | biome: ENVO:00009003; feature: ENVO:2100002; material: ENVO:00002003...
ACGAGATCTAGTACGGTCTCGTGGGCTCGGAGATGTGTATAAGAGACAGGGCGTACTCCGTCAGAAGTGCGGCGCATGAGGTGGATCCGGATGCATTTGTGATGCTGACAGAGACGAGCGAGGTGTTCGGTGAAGGATTTATGGATACAAGAAAATAAAAGATAAGACAAAATGAGCGTGTTTGCCACATGGTTTGGAACACGCTCATTTTTATTTATCGGACGTAAGTCCGCCCGCCGCAGGCATGCATTACGGGATGCCCGGAGGGGAATACTATTTGGATTTTACTTCCCGCCACAATTGGTTGTAGATTGCATCGTATTTGTCCCCGAGGAAACGGAATGTTTCGCAGTTGACAAGATCTTCCGGTTCCGGAAACGCAATCTTGCTGTTGCGGATGGCCGGATCTTCGATGAGTTCTCGTGCTCCGGTATTCGGAGTGGAGTAGGTAATGTAGTCGAAGTTCATTTTGGCAATATCAGGCCGGCAGAGGAAGTTGATAAATTTTTCTGCATTTTCTTTGTGCTGTGCATTTTTCGGAATTACCCAGGAATCAATCCAGAGATTCGATCCTTCTTTTGGAATTACGTACTCCAGATTTGGATTCTCTGCCTGTGTATAGATGGCTTCTCCCGAATAAATGACACCGATGGCGGCTTCGTTTCCGATCATTTTGTCACGCACCTGATCAATAACATATGCCTGCACAAGAGGTTTCTGATCAATGAGAAGCTGCTTTGCTTCCTCCAGTTCATTTAAATCCGTGGAGTTGAGTGAGGCGCCGATGTATTTTAATGCCACTGCAAATGCATCACGAACACTGTCCTGCATCAGAATGTTGTCTTTATATTTTTCATCCCAGAGTACGGACCAGCTGTCGATCGGTTCATCTACCATTGTCTTGTTGTATAAGATACCGACAGTTCCCCAGCAGTAAGGGACAGAGTAAAGGTTGTCCGGGTCAAACTGGCGGGACTGTTCCAGATAAGTGTCGCCGATGTATTTGATATTCGGAATATGGTCAAAATTGATCTTGGCAAGCAGATCATTTTCAATCATACGCTGGATCATATAGTCGGAAGGACAGACCACGTCATAAGCGATGGCGCCGGACTGCACTTTGGGATACATGATTTCATTTGTCTCGTATTCTTCATAAACGACCTGGATACCGGTTTCCTTTTCAAACATCGGGATTACGTTCGGATCTAAATATTCGCCCCAGTTGTATACGATCAGCTGATTGTCTCCGCCGGTCACTCCGTTTTTGGATCCGTAATAAAATCCGCCGGCGGCAATGACAAGGATCATGGCAGCCGGTACTACGCGCTTGAAGATGATATGGCTGATGCTCTGATGCCTTCTGCGCTTAGAAGCGGCTGATGGGGAAGACTTCTTCTGCTCCGGTGTAAAGTTGATCAAAAACAGCAGAACAAGTACTGTCATAAACATGATTGTGGAAAGTGCATACATTTCCGGTTTGATTCCTTTACGCACTTCACTGTAGATCTTGGTGGAAAGGGTATCCACCCCCGGTCCTTTCGTAAAATGTGTGATTACAAAATCATCCAGTGACATTGTAAATGCCAGAAGAAAACCGGAAATGATCCCCGGCATGATATCCGGCAGTACGACTTTGAAAAATGCGTAGATCGGAGAAGCTCCCAGATCCAGTGCGGCTTCATAAGTACTCTTTTTTGTCTGCTTTAATTTTGGCATGACACTCAATATTACATAAGGAATATTGAATGTGATGTGTGCCAGCAGTACCGTGGAAAATCCAAGGGTAAAACGAAATGCAACAAAGAGCAGCATCAGGGAAATTCCGGTTACGATATCTGCGTTGAGCATCGGGATGTTGGTTACGCCCATCATAAAGGTGCGCATCTTCGGTTTCATTGCCTGAATCCCGAGAGAGGCTACGGTTCCGATCAAGGTTGCAATCAGTGCAGAAAGCAATGCGATGATCAGAGTCGTATAAAGTGCATTCATAATATCCGGATTCTGGAACAGTGAAATGTACCATTTCCCGGTAAACCCACCCCATTTTGCCCGGGTTTTGGAATTATTGAAGGATAGAACGACCAGTGTTATGATCGGTGCATATAATAAAATGAGGATCAGAATCAGGTAAATCCGTTTGGCTGTATTCTTCATCAAAATGCGGTTCCCTCCCCTTCTTTATCGTATTTTGCAATCATTGCCATGCTGGCAATAATAAAGATCATCAGCACAAGAGAAAGACCGGAGCCGGTATTCCAGTTGCTGCCCTGTTTAAATTCCTGCTCGATCACATTTCCGATAAGCAGGATTTTACTGCCGCCAAGCAGGTCGGAAATGACAAATGTGGTCAGTGATGGTACAAAGACCATGGTGATTCCGCTGATAATGCCCGGTACGCTCAAAGGCAGGATGATCCTCAAAAAAGTCTGCAGGTTGTTTGCTCCCAGATCCCGGGCTGCAGATATGACGTCCCGGTCGATCTTGGAAAGTACATTGTAGATCGGCAGCACCATAAACGGCAGGAAATTGTATACCATGCCGAGAATGATCGCAAACGGTGTGTTGATCAGCGCAAGCTCCGGAAGATGGAAAAAGCGCAGAACCATATTGATGACACCGTTTTTTTCCAGCAGATTCTGCCATGCGAGTGTCCGCAGCAGAAAATTCATCCACATGGGAAGAATGAAGATCAGTACAATGAAACTGGTCTGATTGACATTTTTTTCGGACAGGATCATGGCAAGCGGGTAAGCAAGGATCAGGCAGATGAGCGTACTCACGAAAGAGAGCAGCAGTGCCAGTCCCAGTGCTTTTAAATTTTCCTGGGTGGTGATCTGTGCCAGATTCATCAGTGTGAAATTTCCGTTTTTGTCAGTCAGTCCGTAATACAGAATCATCAAAAGCGGAATGATGATAAAGGAGGCTGCCCAGAACAGGTATGGACCGCTCAATAATTTTCTACTCTTCAATTCCTGCCGCCTCCGCATCTTCAGATTCTGGTTTTTTCATAATCTGGATATCAAATGGATCCACACGGATACCGACCTCTGTGCCAACCGGGAACATATCGGTACTGTGTACGAGAAGCTCGTAATTGTTGGCAAGTACCTCCATTTCATAATGAACACCTTTGAAGATCAGATGGGTGACCACACCTTCGATAATTCCTTCTTCAGGCTTGACCAGATCGATGTCTTCCGGGCGGATCACCGCATCTACCGGTTTGTTGCGTCCGAATCCAACGTCCACACACTGCCAGGTGGCTCCCAGCATTTTGACAACCTTATCTTCCACCATGGTGGCAGGAAGAATGTTGCTGTCTCCGATAAAGTCTGCTACAAAGGCGTTCTGTGGTTCGTTATAAATATCCTCCGGTGTTCCGATCTGCTGGATATATCCCTGATTCATGACAACGATCGTATCGGACATGGTCAGAGCTTCCTCCTGATCATGGGTAACGTAGACAAAAGTAATACCTAGTTCGTTTTTCAGACGGATCAGCTCATACTGCATGTCCTGTCTGAGTTTTAAGTCCAGTGCTCCAAGCGGTTCGTCGAGAAGCAGCACTTTCGGTTCGTTTACAATTGCGCGGGCAATTGCGATCCTCTGCTGCTGACCGCCGCTTAAAGAATCCGGATACCGGTCTTTAAAATCATCCAGATTCACAAGTTTCAGTGCATATTTGATCTTGTCATCAATATAATGTTTGGACTTTTTCTTGATCTTAAGACCAAATGCAATATTTTCTGCAATGGTCATATGGGTAAAGAGCGCATATTTCTGGAACACAGTATTGAGCTGCCGTCTGTTGGGCGGCAGCTTGTTGATGTTCTTCCCGTCAAAAATGATATCTCCGGAATCCGGAGTCTCGAAACCACCCAGAATCCGAAGCAGTGTGGTCTTGCCGCAGCCGCTTGGACCGAGCAGTGTCAGAAATTCATTTTCACGGATATAAAGATTTAAGTGATCCAAAATGACGCTCTCATCAAAAGATTTTGTGACATTCACAATATCGATCAGCTTATTAGACATCTTTCTCCTCCTGGTAAAAGTTTTTGATGGAATCCAGACGGCTGCACATATTGCACAGAAGAAGATCTGCGAGTGTAAGTGCAGTCATGGATTCAACTACCACCACGGCGCGGGGAACGATGATCGGATCATGTCTTCCCTTGATAGAAATCTCAATCTCTTCCTTATCTATATTTACCGTGGACTGAGGGCGGGCAATGGAAGGCGTCGGCTTGATGGCAGCGCGTACGATCAGCTCGGAGCCGTCGCTGATACCGCCCAGAACCCCGCCGGAATGGTTGGTTCTTTTTATCATCTGTCCGTCCTGAACGGCAAATGCATCATTGTTCGTGCTCCCGTTTGAGGCAGCAGCAAGAAATCCATCTCCAATCTCCACTGCTTTTACCGCACCAATGGACATGATTCCCTTCGAAAGCTGAGCATCCAGTTTATCAAATACCGGTTCGCCAAGCCCGACGGGAAGTCCCGTTACACGACATTCAATGATTCCGCCGCAGGAATCTTTCTGTTCCATCATCTCATTGAGATAGTCGGCTGCTTTTTTGGCCAACCCATTGTTTGGCATGTAAAGCGGATTTTCTGTGACCTCATCCAAACGATATTCGGATTCCGGTACAGTTACGGGACCTATGGATTTTGAAAATGCAGTCAGTTTGATCCCCAGTGTCTTTAAGAGGGCAGAAGCGACTGCTCCGGCAGCTACTCTGCCGATCGTCTCCCGGCCGGAGGTGCGGCCACCGCCGCGGTAATCCCGAAAACCGTATTTGTTCTGGAATGTATAGTCAGCATGTCCCGGTCTGTAACAGGAAGCAATCTCCCCATAATCCCGGGAGCGCTGATCCTGATTGCGCACCAAAAGAGAAATTGGGGTTCCGGTTGTCTTTCCTTCAAAGATACCGGAGAGAATCTCTACCTGATCGGTCTCACTGCGCTTGGTCGTATAGCGGCTCTGTCCCGGACGTCTGCGGTCCAGAAAAGCCTGTATATCAGATTCGCTTAGGGAAAGTCCTGCGGGACAGCCGTCGATCACAACACCGATTGCTGCGCCGTGAGACTCTCCCCATGTAGTAATGCGAAATAAAGTTCCAAATGATGAACCACTCATATGTCAAAATCTCCTTTCTTTTGCATATAAAACTATTATATAAGAAGACATATTATCGTGCAATCCTTAATTTTATGCAACTGCCCGGTCAGATTATGAATGGCAGAACCGATCAGATAGAAGCGTAATAAATTTATTTGAAATTCCTATGTTTTTTCTGTACAATTCAGGAAAAGCGTAATATAATGAGGACTAGATACTGGCTGAAAGGAGAACGGCAATAGCAGATGAAAGAAAAAATCAGAAAAAAAACGAAAAGACCGCAGACAGAAGACATGATTTTTACAGAAGAAGACTTTGAAGATGTTTCTGAAGAGACGAAAGGAAATTCCCCAAAACACAGGAAAAGGTCTCGCAGGACTTCAGGTGGATTTCCGGCCAGAAAAGCGGGGATCATCGCAGGCGGAGTCATCGGAGTGCTGGTGCTTTTATATCTTGGAATTTCTGTATTTTTTATGAGTCATTTCTATATAAATACAACGATCAACGGAAAAGATTTTTCGGGAAGATCGGCATCATCTGTGGAGGCATATATCAAAGAGCAGGTAAAAGACTACAAACTGACCATTAAGGAGCAGGACAGTAAGTCAGATGTGATCAAAGGAAGTGATATTTCTCTTCAATATAAAGAGAGCGATGAGATTGAGAAAGCGTTGAAAAAGCAGAATGGTTTTGCATGGCCGCTGGCGCTGTTTTCAAAGAAATCAGAAAAGATTTCCATTGCTGTTTCATTCGATGAAACTGCTTTAAATGAAAAGATTCAGAACCTGCAGGCAGTGACAGCAGAGCAGATTCCGGCAGAAAACGCAAAACCGGAGCTTCAGGGTGATACTTATGTGATCAAAGAGGAAGTATATGGAACGGCAGTAGATATGGATGTACTGAAGGAAAAAGTGAACCAGTATATTTCCGAATTTCGATCAGAACTGGATATGGAGAAGGAAGGATGCTATGCACGTCCGAAATACACAAAAGATTCCAAGGAAGTGCAGGCTGCTTGTGATACGATGAACAAATATCTGAAGGCAAGCATTACCTATACCATGTCAGAATCTGTTGTTGTGGATAAGACTCTGATTTCCACATGGATCGGCGTAGATGACAATATGAATGTGGTTTTTGATAATGATGCCATGAAAGCATGGTTTACAGAGTTTGGTGACAAATACGATACGGTAGGGACTACGAGAAATCTGACAACACCGACCGGCAAGGCAACGACTGTAACAGGCGGTACATATGGATGGTCGATTGATGAAGATACAGAGCTTGTCAATCTGCAGAACAGCATCAAAAACGGTGAAGTAGTCACAAGAGAGCCGGCATACTATACCGGAGGTGCAGCAAAATCTCATGGAGAACAGGACTGGGGCACTACATTTATCGAGGTTGATCTAAGTACCCAGCACATGTGGTATATCAAAGACGGAAGCGTGGCAATGGAAACAGATGTGGTGACAGGTGTTCCGGTTCCGGAGAGGATCACACCGGAAGGGGTGTATGACATTCTGGAGATGACCAGAGATGAGGTGCTGATCGGAGAGACCGATCCAAGCACAGGAAAGCCGATTTATGAGACACCGGTCAACTATTGGATGCGCGTGACCTGGACAGGAATTGGTTTTCATGATGCAACCTGGCAGGCTGCATTTGGCGGAACGCGCTATAAGGACGGAGCAGGGTCTCACGGCTGTATCAATATGCCGCTGGATCAGGCAGCAGCTCTGTTTGGAATGATCAGTGTGGGAACACCGGTTGTGATTCATTACTAATCATAACAGATATAGAAAAAAGACAAAAAGGGGCAGCGTGAGAGAGCGCGGTCCCCTTTTTCACGAAGATAAAGGAGAAGAAATTATGTATGAGTTGATCAAAAAAGACGGACGGGCAAAACGGGGGCGTTTTCATACCGTTCACGGAACGATTGAAACGCCGGTATTTATGAATGTAGGTACTGCTGCAGCAATCAAAGGAGCGGTATCGACAGATGATCTCCGGGGAATCAAGACCCAGGTGGAGCTTTCAAACACGTATCACCTGCATGTCCGTCCGGGAGATGAAGTGGTGAAAAAAATGGGAGGACTTCACAAATTTATGAACTGGGACAAGCCGATTCTGACAGATTCGGGCGGATTTCAGGTGTTTTCTCTGGCAGGCCTTCGCAAGATCAAAGAAGAAGGTGTGCATTTTAATTCACATATTGACGGGCGAAAGATTTTTATGGGACCGGAAGAGAGTATGCAGATCCAGTCCAATCTGGCATCCACCATTGCCATGGCATTTGATGAATGTCCATCCAGTGTGGCAGACAGAGTGTATATGCGGGATTCTGTGGCAAGAACGACACGCTGGCTGAAACGGTGTAAAGCAGAAATGGACCGGCTCAATACTCTGCAGGATACGATCAACCCACACCAGATGCTGTTTGGAATCAATCAGGGCGGAATTTACGAAGACATCCGGATCGAACATGCAAAACAGATCGTGGATCTGGATCTGGACGGTTATGCAGTCGGAGGGCTTGCAGTCGGAGAGAGTCATGAGGAGATGTACCGGATCCTGGACGCGGTTGTTCCATATCTGCCGGAGCAGAAACCGACCTATCTGATGGGAGTTGGAACACCGATCAATATTTTAGAGGCAGTAGACAGGGGAGTCGATTTCTTTGACTGTGTTTACCCGAGCAGAAACGGACGCCATGGACATGTATATACCAACCATGGAAAGCTGAACCTGTTCAATGCAAAATATGAACTGGATGACAGACCGATTGAGGAAGGATGTCAGTGTCCGGCATGCAGAAGCTACAGCAGGGGATACATCCGTCATCTTCTGAAAGCAAAAGAGATGCTGGGGATGCGCTTATGTGTACTGCACAACCTGTATTTCTACAACACGATGATGGAAGAAATCCGTGCAGCAATCGAAGCGGGAGAGTATCAGGTATACAAAAAGAAAAAAATCGAAGGAATGACGTCCGGAAAATAGACACTTTTCCAAATGTTTATAGAAAATTTACTTGAAGTATCATGATTTTTTGTGTACAATGGTAATATTGTCGGACGCAGGAAAGCGTGTGAGACAAAATGAAGAGTATATCACGGTAAGTGGAGGTGTGCTGGTAAGATGTTAGGTGTTATTGTAATTTATGTAGTATTATTCGGAGGTCTCTGGTGGTTCATGATGCGTCCTCAGAAAAAGGAGCAGAAGAGAATCCAGGCGATGCTGGCTTCTATGGAAGTTGGAGATACTGCATTGACAACAAGCGGATTTTACGGTGTGATCATTGATATCACAGATGACGATGTGATCGTAGAGTTTGGAAACAATAAGAACTGCCGTATTCCGATGCAGAAAGCTGCAATCGCGCAGATTGAAAAACCAAACGCAGAATAAGAAAAAAGAGAAGCTGTTTTATGGCCGGAGGCTGTAGAACAGCTTTTTTTAAACAGAAGTTTATGGAATTCACAGAGTTCGCTCTGTTTTTTGGCACTTTTGTGTGGTAAAGGGTTGAAATGAGAAAAGAAATGAGGTATTATTTAGAATAACACTTTGAAAATTGGAAGGATGAGTATTATGAAGTTGAATATCGGAGTGATCAAAGGAGACGGAATCGGACCGGAAATTGTGACAGAAGCGATGAAAGTACTGGATCGAATCGCAGAAGTTTATGGACATGAATGTGTGTATACACAGCTTTTGATGGGCGGAGCATCCATTGACGTACATGGTGTTCCACTGACAGATGAGACGATCAGCAAAGCGAAGCTGTGTGATGCAGTTTTGATGGGCTCGATCGGCGGAGATACGAGGACTTCTCCATGGTATCAACTGGAGCCTTCAAAACGTCCCGAAGCCGGACTGTTAAAAATCAGAAAAGAACTGAATTTATTTGCAAATTTAAGACCGGCAGTATTGTATGAAGAACTTAAAGAAGCGTGTCCGCTGAAAGAGGAGATCATCAAAGACGCTGTCTCTTATACACATCTCCGAGCCCACGAGACCGTACTAGATCTCGTA
>ENA-OZAH01000959-OZAH01000959.1-human-gut-metagenome-genome-assembly--contig:-NODE-959-length-9147-cov-11.577101_pt1 | contig 9147 bp, 6 predicted proteins | sample MGYA00243304_ERZ653505 | MGnify/ENA primary metagenome ERZ653505 (study PRJEB26926, sample SAMN06164925) | human gut metagenome | biome: ENVO:00009003; feature: ENVO:2100002; material: ENVO:00002003...
GAAGTGCTTTCCGGCTGCAGCAGTCATTCTGGACAGCGGATTCAGTAGATGAGTTTAATAAGCAGTATGCGTTATCTATTGGAATGTATGATAATACATATAGTGTAGAGGACATGATGGGAGTTCTGAAATCCTATACACCGGAAACAAATTTTGAAGAATTCCAGAAATTTACGGAAAAATAGATAGAAAATAAAAGTCTGAAATAATTGACGTATGCATGATAGTATGTTATGATAAAGAAGTATTCATACGGCCATTTGATGATTTTAGAGATAAGTTCAGACCAGCAGAAGCGTCCTGCTGGTCTGATTAAAAGGGAAATCGGTGTAAATCCGGTACGATCCCGTCACTGTGATAGTTGTTTTTCAGCTGCATACCACTGGAAGATATTTTCTGGGAAGGTGCTGAAAGTATATAGGCTTAAGTCAGGAGACCTGCTTATTTCTAGTAAAAGAGATTCTTGCGGACGACGAGAAATCCTGATTAAGAGTTACAACTTCATGTGTTGCATATATATGTTTGATTCTTTAACGGTAAGATTTCGTGACGGATGCGGGAGCATCTGTCTTTTTTTCGCTCAAAATCACAGGAATGGACAGTATGAGAAGGAAGAAAAACAAAAAAGAAACAAAAACAACGAAGAAACAAAAAAAGAAAGGAAGAAAAGGATGAAAAAAACAAAAAGAGAATTACTTGTGTTAGCAGCAGCAACAACAGTTGCGTTATCGATGGGAGTCACTGTACAGGCGAAAGGTGATGAGAAGGTTTTAAACTTCGGATGTCAGATGTACACAGATGGATGTGTAAACAGTGCAAATGATGAAAACGGTGGATGGAATGCCATGAGATATGGTATTGCTGAAGCATTATTCAAATTTGATGATAATATGGAAGTTATTCCGTGGCTTGCTGAGAGTTATGAAGTAAATGACGATCATACAGAATGGACGATCAAGCTGAAAGACGGAATTAAATTCTCTGACGGATGCGATTTAACTCCGACAAAGGTAAAAGAGTATTTTGATCACATGAAAGAGGTAGGACCTTCCGGATCTGCCAAACCGGAGAAATATCTGGAATTTGAAGCAGAAGTTACTGTAGATGATGATGCAAATACAATTAACATCAAAACAAGCAAACCATATGCAAACCTTGTAGGACAGCTCTGCCATCCAACAATGGGAATTACAGATGTAGAACATATTGAAAACTATGATAACGGAATTATTGGAACAGGTCCATACAAGATTGAAGAATTCAATGGTGTAGGTGTTGGTTATACATTAGCTGCAAATGAGTATTATCGTGAAGATGTTCCATATGATAAAATCAATCTGCTGTTCATGGGAGATAACTCTGCAAAAACAATGGCACTTCAGAGCGGTCAGGTAGATCTGGTTGAGAACATTACAAACGTAGCAGATATTCAGGATTTCCAGGACAATGATGACTATACTGTTGACATTGCATCTGGTGTACGCTGCGGATTTGCATGGATGAACTTTGACGGTGTTCTTGGAAACAAAACACTTCGTCAGGCAATCCTGATGGCAATTGATAATGATACAATCTGTAATTCCAGAACAATCGGTGGACTTTATACACCAGGATTCTCCGTACTGCCTTCTACTCTGAACTATGACTATGACAAACTGGAAAATCCATATACTTATGATCCGGAAAAAGCAAAACAGATTCTGGATGATGCAGGAATTGTTGACACAGACGGAGATGGAATCCGTGAACTGGATGGCCAGAATATCAACCTTAGATATATTTCTTATGAAAACCGTCTTCTGAATGACTTTGCAGATGCTCAAGCACAGTATCTTGCAGAAATCGGCATCGGTGTTGTTCCTGAATACGGAAGCTCAGATGATCAGTGGAGTAAACTTGCAGCACTGGATTATGACTTTAATAACAATAACTGGATTACTGTTGGTACCGGAGATCCTCTGGCATATATGGCTAACTGGGCAACTGATACCAGCTACTGCGCATACTCCAACCCGGACTATGATAAATTATATGAAGAATTAAAAGGTGAAATGGATCCGGAAAAGAGAAAAGATCTGATTTTCCAGATGCAGCAGATTCTGGTAGATGATGCAGCAGTTCTGATCGATGGATATTACAATTCATCTATGATCTACAGTAAGAAAGTTGGTTCTGCACATATCCATACAGCAGATTACTACTGGCTGTCAACAGAAATTACTCCTGCAGAATAAGAAAAGTCTGCTAATTGTGAAGTTACTGAATAGTTACAAACAAAAATAAAAAGAGGTGTCTTTTTTGAGTAAAAAGCAAATAATTAAGCGTCTTTTACAGATTGTGATCGTATTGATCGGTATCAGCTTTATTACATTTGCACTGACCTTTATGTCACCTGGTGACCCTGTGCGAAATATGTACACGGCAACCGGTGTAATGCCTACTGAAGAAATGGTTCAGGAGACCAGAGAGGAACTTGGACTGAATGACCCGTTTCTGGTTCAGTATACCAGATGGCTTAAGAACTGTCTGAAAGGCGATTTTGGCAAATCATACAGCTTAAATAAACCAGTTACAGAACTTCTTGCAGCCAGATTATGGCCGACTCTGAAACTTACATTAATGGCCATGATCCTTATGCTGGTTATTTCTGTACCTTTAGGTATGCTGTCTGCCATATATAAAGATAAATGGATCGATTATCTCGTCCGGGGAATTACATTCCTCGGATGTGCGATGCCTAACTTCTGGGTTGGACTTTTGTTAATGCTGGCATTCTGTGTTTATATCAATGCATTTCCGGTTATCAGTTCTGCGGGAGACTTTAAGAGTCTGTTTCTTCCGGCTTTGACACTTGCGATTGCAATGTCTTCCAAATATACCAGACAGGTAAGAACAGCGGTGCTGGATGAACTGAGTCAGGATTATGTGATCGGTGCACAGGCAAGAGGAGTAAAGAAATCAAAGATTATCTGGGGCAATGTATTTCCAAATTCATTGCTTCCGCTGATCACAATGTTTGGTCTTTCCATAGGATCACTTCTTGGAGGAACCAGTGTTGTAGAAGTAATCTTCTCTTATCCGGGTCTTGGAAACCTTGCAGTTTCAGCAATCACATCCAGTGATTACAATCTGATCCAGGGATATGTATTATGGCTTGCCCTGATTTATATGGTCATTAACCTGATCGTTGATGCATCTTATGTTTATATTGATCCACGTATGCGTTTAAAGGAGTAGAATCATGAAAAAGAAAAACAGATTTTTAGCAAATAAAACTTTTGTCGTGTTTTCTATTCTTGCAGTCTGTATTATTTTGACAGCAGTATTTGCACCTGTGGTAACCAGAGGGGTTGACCCGTTAAAGGGTTCTCTGGTAGATGCACTGCTTCCGCCATGCAAGGAACATATTTTTGGAACCGACAAAATGGGCAGGGATATTTTTTCAAGAGTTATTTATGGAGCACGTGCATCTTTGTCAGCAACCTTTGGTGTTGTTGCCCTGATCTTCCTGGTAGGAACCGTTACCGGAGTCCTTGCAGGATATTTCGGTGGTGTCATTGATGCTGTTATTATGCGAATTGCAGATATGATGCTTGCTTTCCCTGGACTGGTACTTGCTCTTGCTGTTGCAGGTATCATGGGTGCAAGTATTAAAAATGCGATCATCGCTATTGTAGTAGTAAGCTGGACCAAATATGCGCGTCTGGCACGAAGTCTGGTTATGAAGATCCGTGACAGGGATTATGTATCGGCAGCGATTGTTACCGGTTCCAAAACACCATATATGCTGTTTAGATATATGCTTCCGAATGCACTTCCTACACTGATCATCACTGCTGCGACAGATATTGGTTCCATGATGCTGGAACTGGCGGCAATGTCCTTCCTGGGATTTGGCGCGAAGCCGCCGGCACCGGAATGGGGTTATATGCTGAATGAGGGAAGAGCATGTATGCAGTCCGCTCCGTGGCTGATGATCTTCCCGGGTCTTGCTATTTTTGTAGTAGTTGTTGTATTTAATATGCTTGGGGATTCCATCCGTGATATCCTCGATCCAAGAAATGAGTAGGAGGAATAAACATGCTGAAATTAGATAATGTGACAATCTCCTACAAAAATGTTCCAACTGTTCAGAATTTTAATCTGGATATGAAAGAGGGACAGATCGTTTCTCTGGTAGGAGAATCCGGAAGTGGAAAAACCACTGTTATCCGTGCGGTTCTGGGACTTCTTGCAGGTGGCGGTAAGGTCACAGAAGGAAGTATTACGTTTGAAGGAGAAGACCTTTTATCCTATACACCGGAACAGTGGAGAAAACTTCGTGGTTCTGATATTTCCATGATTTTTCAGGACAGTGGTGCAATGATGAATCCGACACGTAAAGTCGGAAAGGTATTCACAGAATATATCCTTACTCATGAGAACATTTCCAAGAAAGAGGCATGGAGTAAGGGAATTGCAATGCTGGAGCGAATGAGACTTCCGTCTCCAGATAATATTATGGAATCTTATCCTTTCCAGTTATCCGGTGGTATGAGACAGCGAGTTGGTATTGCGATGGGAATGACTTATCAGCCGAAGCTTCTTCTTGCAGATGAACCGACTTCTGCACTGGATGTAACAACGCAGGCACAGATCGTGCGTCAGATGATGAAGCTTAGAGATGATTATCATACAGGCATTATTGTAGTAACCCATAATCTGGGTGTAGCTGCCTACATGTCAGATTATATTGTTGTAATGAAGAACGGAAGAATGGAAGACCAGGGAACAAGAGAGTATATTCTGAAAGAATCAAAGAATGAATATACCAGAAAACTTCTGGAGGCAGTTCCATCCCGGGGAGGTGAACGATATGTCTGAAAAAAGAGAAGTAATACTGGAAGCGAAACATGTAACCAGAAGATTTGCGGCATCACATGGACGTACTCTGCTGGCGAATAATGATATCAATCTGAAAATGTACAAAGGCGAAACGCTGGGTCTGGTAGGAGAATCCGGATGTGGCAAGAGTACATTTATGAGATTTCTGGTTTCTCTTGATACACCTTCAGAGGGTGAGATTCTGTACCGCGGTACGGATATCACGAAATTAAAGGGAGAAGAACTGAGAAATAACCGTCAGAACATTCAGATGGTATTTCAGGATCCGACCTTATCTTTTAATCCGAAAATGAACATTCGTGATATTGTGTGTGAGCCTTTGATGAATTTCAAAAAGATTAAGAAATCTGAGAAGGATACTGTCTGCAGAAAACTTCTTGAAATGGTAGAATTACCAGGAGATTTTGCAGATCGTTATCCTCACAATATGAGTGGTGGACAGCGCCAGCGTGTTGCAATTGCGAGAGCACTGGCACTGGAACCGGAAATCGTTGTTCTGGATGAAGCAACTTCAGCTCTTGATGTTTCTGTTCAGAAAACAGTGATCGAACTGATCACGAAGCTTCAGAGGGAAAAGAACATCACATTTGGTTTTATCTGTCATGATATTGCACTGGTTCAGTTAGTGGCACATCAGGTAGCAGTTATGTATCTTGGAAATCTCGTAGAGGTTCTTCCGGGAAAAGATCTTGATATGAAAGCAATGCATCCATATACAAAAGCACTGATGGGGGCAGTATTTGATATTAATATGGATTTTTCCAAACCAATCGAGAGTATTGAAAGCGAGGCTCCGAGCCCACTGGATCTTCCACAGGGATGTCCGTTCCAGGGAAGATGTGAGCATTGCATGGATATCTGCAAAAAGGAGAATCCGCATCTTGTAGAAGTGGAAGATGGACACAGTGTTGCCTGCCATCTGTTTAAAAAAGGTGGCAGATAATGAAAAAAGATAGTCTGATTTCTGGAAATATAGGAAAAGCATTATTATTTTTTGTACTTCCTCTGATTGCGGGAAGTCTGATTCAGCAATTGTACACAACGGTTGATGCGGTTATTGTTGGTCAGTTTACCGGAAAAATCGGACTTGCAGCAATTGATTCTGTGCATACACTTTTTAAGTTTCCACTTAACTTTATGAACGGACTTGCAACAGGTGCAACGATTATGATCTCCAGATATTTTGGAGCAAAAGATAAAGAAGGGCTGCATTGTGCAGTGCGTACGGCTCTTTTACTTGCAGGTATTCTGGGAATTATCTGCGCAGCAGTGGGGGTTATTTTTTCTCCATGGCTGCTTGATATTATGTCTGTTCCAGAAGAAGTACGTGCAGGATCATTGATCTACTGCCGCATTTATTTTGGCGGAATATGGGCAATGATCCTTTATAACATGATGGCAGGAGTCTTGCGGGCATTTGGAGACTCTAAAAATCCTTTATATGTACTGGTAGTATGCAGCGTGGTCAATATTGTTGCAGACCTCATACTGGTAGGGCTTCTGCATACCGGTGTTGGAGGTGCAGCAGCGGCTACTGTACTTTCACAGATTGTAAGTGTGGTACTTACTATGCATTTTCTCAGAAGGTCCGATTTCCTGGAAGAAAAGATAGGAATCAGAACGATGAGAATCTGCAAAGAGCATATGGGAATGATGATAAACAAGGGTTTCCCGTTAGCTCTTCAGTCCATGCTATTTCCAATTGCCAATTCTATTGTTCAGGCAAGTATTAACACAATGGGAACTGACAGTATCGCAGCGTGGGGAATCTGTGATAAACTGGATTTACTGATCTGGCTGATCGCGGATTCCATGGGACCTGTACTGACTACATATACCGCGCAGAATCTGGGCGCCGGTAAGGCGAAAAGAGTAAAGAAGGGAGCACTGATCGGTACTGGCTTATCTGTGATCGCAGTAGGAATTATCAGTATTGTCCTTTATTTCGGTTCCGGACTGATCGGACCGTTGTTTATCGATCAGAAAGACGTTCCGACATTGATACCGCTGGTTATAAGATATATGCAGATGATGGCACCGTTCTTTGTATTCTATGCTGTTGCAGCAGCTCTTTCAGGAGCATGCAGCGGCCTTGGAGAAACATTGGTGTCAATGGTTACTACATTACTTACAATCTGCCTGTTTCGAGTAGTCTGCATTCTGGTTGTTTTACCATCATTTGAAACAATGGAATGTATTGTATGGATTTATATTGGATCATGGATAGTGTCAGGTGTCACTTTTACTATTTTATATCTGGCAAAGGTCGAAAAATTCTACCATAAAAAAAGTAAATAAAAAGATTATAATCATTTCGCAAATGATAGATGAGACAGAGGGTGCAGCAGGAAGAAGAATCAGACGGTATCCTCTGTTTTTATATCATAGGAAATGATTCCGTAATGTTCCTATGATATAAGAATTTGATATTTGCAATTTTTTTAACAATAAGCTATTGACAGAGAATAAAAAGCTGTTATAATAAAATGAACAAGTGCTCATATGATGATATGAAAATCTATTCATGAGCCGGAAAGGAAAAAATACAATGAAAAAGACTTACAAAATCGACGTAGACTGCGCAAACTGTGCAAACAAAATGGAGGAAGCTGCTAAGAATACAGCTGGTGTTAAGGATGCAACAGTAAACTTCATGATGCTGAAAATGATCGTTGAATTTGAAGAAGGACAGGATCCGAAAGCAGTTATGAAAGATGTTCTGACAAACTGCAAGAAGGTAGAAGACGACTGCGAAATCTATCTTTAATTCAGGAGCGATTCCTGTTGATGATATATTTACGGGAATTGTCGTAAATTAGCAGAGAGGGACTGCAGCACAGAGATATGTCAGACGGTTATGGTTATCCACTGATATATGTTCTGGCGGCGGTCCTGTTTTATAAGAAGTGAGGTATTAAGATGAATAAGAAGCAAAAGAAGATGCTGATCAGAATCATCGTAGCGGCGGTATTGATCGTGCTTTTTTCTAAATTACCGATAGATGGATATGTCAGATTTGGACTGTTTATGATTCCATATCTGGTAATTGGCTATGATATTCTTCAGAAGGCATTTAAAGGTATCAGAAATAAACAGGTATTCGATGAGAATTTCCTGATGGCAGTAGCTACTGTGGGAGCAATTCTGCTCGGAGATTATTCTGAAGGTGTTGCGGTTATGCTGTTCTACCAGATTGGAGAACTTTTCCAGAGTTATGCAGTAGGAAAGAGCAGACGTAACATCAGTGAACTGATGGACATTCGTCCGGATTATGCAAATATTGAGGTGGATGGAAAACTTGAACAGATAGACCCGGATGAAGTTGAAATTGGTACTGTAATTGTTGTACAGCCAGGAGAAAAAGTTCCAATCGACGGTGTGATCATTGATGGTGTTTCTACTTTAAATACCAGTGCACTGACCGGAGAAAGCCTTCCAAGAGATGCAAAAGCCGGAGACGAAGTGATCAGCGGATGTATCAATATGACAGGTGTTCTAAAAATCCGTACCATCAGAGAATTTGGAGAATCTACAGTATCTAAAATTCTGGAACTTGTGGAAAATTCCAGCTCCAGAAAATCAAAATCAGAGAATTTTATTTCAAAGTTTGCCAAATATTATACTCCTGCCGTATGCTACGGAGCACTTGCACTGGCCTTTATTCCTCCAATCGTATTTCTGATCATGGGAAAACCGGCTATGTGGGGTGACTGGATCTACAGAGCACTTACTTTCCTGGTAATCAGTTGTCCATGTGCATTGGTGATTAGTATTCCCTTAAGCTTCTTTGCAGGAATTGGTGGAGCAAGTAATCAGGGAGTTCTGGTTAAAGGTTCCAATTACTTGGAAACACTTGCACAGACCAGTTATGTGGTATTTGATAAAACCGGTACAATGACACAGGGTGTTTTTGAAGTAAGTGGAGTTCATCATAATGAAATTTCAGATGAAAAACTGCTGGAATATGCAGCTCTTGCAGAATGTTCTTCTTCTCACCCGATCAGTAAGAGCCTTCAGAAAGCATATGGAAAACCAATTGACAGAAACAGAGTAACGGATATTGAGGAAATCAGTGGTAATGGTGTAACTGCGAAAGTGGATGGTATATCTGTAGCAGCAGGAAATGCAAAATTAATGAAACGCCTTGGAATTTCCTACCAGGAATGTCATCATGTTGGTACAGTAATTCATATGGCTGTAGATGGAAGATATGAAGGTCATATTCTTATTTCTGATATTCTGAAACCTCATGCAAAAGAAGCA
>ENA-OZAH01000969-OZAH01000969.1-human-gut-metagenome-genome-assembly--contig:-NODE-969-length-9060-cov-4.492615_pt1 | contig 9060 bp, 9 predicted proteins | sample MGYA00243304_ERZ653505 | MGnify/ENA primary metagenome ERZ653505 (study PRJEB26926, sample SAMN06164925) | human gut metagenome | biome: ENVO:00009003; feature: ENVO:2100002; material: ENVO:00002003...
GCAGCAGGTTGACACAGTGGCGGGCTGCCTCGCTCTCAAAGGTCGGGTAGTCCATTGTTGCGCTGTCGTCTGCTTTGTCGGAGATGGCGCGGAGTACGACGTATGGAATCTTGTTCAGATAAGCGCCCTGCGCAATCGCAGCGCCCTCCATCTCGGCGCAGGAACCGTTGAATTCCTCGATCAGATGGTTTTTCACTTCTTTGCTGGAAATAAACTGGTCACCGCTGACCACGCGTCCGCGGAATACCTGGATTTCCGGATTGACTTCCTTGCAGACTTCCTCTGCCACCTCTGCGAGGTGCTCGTCTGCCGGGAAGCTCAAAACGCCCATCTGCGGAATCTCGCCGAGCGGGTATCCGAAGATGCGCACATCCATGTCGTGCTGAACAGCATCGGTCGAGATGACGATATCGCCGATGTTAATTTCATTCCGCAGGGAGCCTGCAATTCCGGTGTTGATGACACAGTCCACGCCGTAATCATCTACAAGAATCTGGGTGCAGATACCGGCATTTACTTTACCGATTCCGCTGCGCACAACAACCACTTCTTTTCCGTTCAGGTAACCGTGGTTGAACTCCATGGATGCTTTCGTGCGAATTGTAACATCCGTCATCATTTCCTTTAAGCTTGCAACTTCAACTTCCATTGCACCGATAATTCCGATTAACTTCATGTTTATGATATCCTCCAATAACTTTACATGTACTCTCCGATTCTTTCTGTTCTTGCTTTTATGAAATCATTTTTGTCAGCGGTCAGCTGCTAAAGTAAGAACGGAAAACTCCGGGAGTCCATTTTCTTTTCCTTCTGGTTTCTTTGTAATTCCTGTTACAGTATACAATAAATTTTGGATCTGTGGTATCTTTTTTCTTTGCTGTTTTCGTAATCTATGGTATAATAGCAGGAACCGAAGAATTATCGTGGCTGAAGTTCACGATAATGTTCTAATTTTTTATTCACAAAGGAGGATCTTATCGATGGAATATACAACAAAAGGTACCTGTTCCAGAAAAATTCTGTTTGAGGTAGAAGACGGTAAAGTACACAACGTACAGTTCGTAGGCGGATGCAACGGAAACACACAGGGTGTTGCAAGACTCGTTGAGGGCATGGACGTAAACGAAGCCATCTCCCGCATGAAAGGCATCGACTGCAACGGACGCGGAACATCATGTCCAGACCAGCTTGCAAAAGCACTGGAACAGGCTATCCAGAAATAACTTTTTTTACGCTTGCTCTTTTTTATTATAATACCTCCCCGGGGAATGCTCACCCCGGGGAGTTTGTAATTTATCCACTTCTGTTTTTTCTTTTCTGATGCAGCACAGCTTCCCTGCCGCCTGCTTTCTTCCGGTTTTTCTTCTATATTAATAGCACAGTCTTTCTTCCAGCCACCGGACTGCTTTATCTGTCCCATTTGTCGCAGAGACTGTTGATCTGATCGGCAAATTTCGAAAGGTCTTTGTTAGCACCACCTTTGTTTCTTGTAATGACGGTGAGCAGCCGCTGACCAGCCGCAACGAGACGATCGAAGACGGCATTTCCGCTGCTTCTCGTGCGCAGTGTTCCTGCGTTTGCCGTTGTTTCCTTCTGGATCGGAATGCCAACGGTTTTTTCGATGAATTCATTTTCTTTCAGGTCAAATACCGTGCCGGAGAACGGAGCCATCGCCGGGTAGCGGAATTCGTCCCACAGTTTTTCTGCAAAAATTTCCGTCACTTTATCTTCGCCGTGCGTTACGAAAACGCGGTCCGGTTTTGCCCGCAGACTGCCCGCCCATTTGAGCAGTCCTTCCTGATCTGCGTGGCCGCTCATGCCCGGGAACTGGATGATGTGCGCGTTCACATGAACCTCTTCCTGGAACAGTTTCACCTCCTTCGCGCCTCCGATCAGCGCCCGTCCCAGTGTACCGACGGCCTGATAGCCGACGAAGAGAACCGTACTCTCCTGCCTCCAGAGGTTGTGCTTCAGATGATGCTTGATTCGTCCTGCATCGCACATGCCGCTCGCGGATATGATGACCTTCGGGGTTTCGTTGAAGTTGATGGCTTTCGACTCATCGGATGTAATCGAGAGCTTTAAGCCCGGAAACAGAATCGGATTAATGCCCTGCGCAAGGAGCGCAGCAGCATCGGAATCGTAGCACTCTTTCTGGTGATCGCGGAAAATATTGGTTGCCTCAACGGCAAGCGGACTGTCCACGTAAACCGGGAATTCGCCGTGACCGTGAACCAGATGTTCTGCCTTAATTTCACGAATAAAGTACAGCATCTCCTGCGTTCTGCCGACAGCAAACGACGGGATCACGAGGTTGCCGCCGCGATCGAGCGTTTCCTGAATGATTTTTGCCAGTTCCGGCACGTAATCCGGTTTCGGTCCGTGGCTACGGTCGCCGTAGGTGGATTCCATAATCACGTAATCGGCGCTCTCCGGGTACTCCGGGTCGTTGATCAGCGGCTGATGGATATTTCCGATATCGCCGGAGAAGAGCAGTTTTTTCGTCACACCGTCCTCTGTCAGCCACAGCTCAATGGATGCGGAGCCGAGCAGATGACCGGCATCGAGAAAACGGATCTGAATGCCGTCCGATAGTGTCACACGCTGATGATACGGAATGCCCTCCAGCAGACGGATCACGCCGAGGGCGTCCTCCATTGTGTATGGTGTGACGTAATCTTCTTTTCCCGCCCGGCGGTTCTTACGGTTCCGCCACTCGGCCTCGGCGAGCTGAATGTGTGCGCTGTCGCGGAGCATGATGTCCGAAAGCGCTACCGTCGCCGGAGTCATATAGATTGGGCCGCGGAAGCCGTGCGCATACAGCAGCGGCAGATTTCCGGTATGGTCGATGTGCGCGTGCGTGATCAATACAAAATCAAGCTGGGATGCCGGGACCGGAATCGGCTTGTTTTCATAAATATTCGGTCCCTGCTCCATACCGCAGTCCACTAAAAACTTCTTTCCGGCAGCCTCCAGATAATAACAACTGCCCGTCACTTCATGTGTTGCTCCAAGAAATGTAAGACGCATAAGATGCCTCCTGTTCTCCCGTTTTGTTCGGGGACAAAATGTTGTCACTGCGGGTCAAAACACGCGTTATACGTTTGGCCCGTTATCGCGGCAGTCGTCAAGTTCTCATGCCAGCATGGTCTTTGACGCGTTGTCCGCGAAAATAATCTGAAATTCCTTTTGTATTTTATGCTTATTCTCTCTTTTTTGATTATTATAGCATAATATCTGGCAGATTCCAACGGAATTTTAAGGCAGATTGCACAACAATCTTAATATTTTTGTTCAATTATGGGCATCGGCCGCCGGAAGTGCATAGAAAAGAGGCACCGGTATTCCTGCAGTAATACCGATGCCTCACTTATCGGGGCCAGCCGATGTTCCGTATGATCACTCACACGCTGAACATAGTAACACATGATGACTCAGATCTGTGTTGTGGTTGGAAAAAGGAATTTCGACGCGTTGAAAATCCTGAAAGATCTGCGTTTTCGTCTTAATATATTCATTGTTATAAGGTTTCTATAGGGGACTGGCCCCGAAATTTTTAAGGGGTGAGGGAGTGTAAACTGGGTCGGGTTAGAAATTGTTTCCGGTCGTTTACGCTATCTCTCTTGTGCTTATATTCATAATATTTTTTGCTCGTTTTAATTTGAATATTCGTAACTTTCAGTTAGCCAATGTAGATTCCATTTGTTGAACTTCCACCATTCTCAAGTACTCCATTCTTTGTACATGAATGATATCCTCTTAAGCGATAATAGTACCCTTTTTCTACTTTTACCTGTGTACTCATATACAAAGAATTCGTATTATACGATACTTTGTCCCATTTTTGATAACTATAAAAGTTCCCATCCCCACTAGACCGTTCCAAATACACATTCAACTTCACCGTATTACAGCTAACGTTGCATTCCGTTCCTCCGGTTATTCCAACATACCCGTTTCCATTATTAGTAATTCTCACAAATCCTTGGTGCAGATATGTACTTCTCGCTACACTCTGGTAGTCTCCAAAAGCTTCTAGATCATTTGTCAATTCAGATCCATCAATAATACTGCCTAAATAATCCAACGCATCTGCATGCACATCAACTGTATTCAAAGACATCGCTACAATGAGCATCGCACAAAAGAGTAAGTTTTTTAAATTTATAACCTTTTTCATACTTCCTCTTTCCCCTCGTCTTCACCTACATATTATATACGTGCATTTCATAAAATAATTACACATTATACTGCATTTCATTTATAATTTTCACCAATTCCTCCTTTTCTATCTGTCCGCTTAATTGATAATAGGCATCTTTATATTTCCATAATGCATAATAATTTTCTTCTCCATTCTCTGCTAAAGTTCCCATTTCAATTTCTATCACATCATCAAGTGTTTCTACTTGAACCTTTTCTTTGTCTTTCCAATTGCCTTGTGACAAATCTTTTTCATTTGCTGCCAAATGAAAATAGATAGAATGTTCTCCATATTGATATTGGATCACCGCCATTTCCGTTTCTTCAAATATCATAAATTGACTATATTTCATTCCATCTGGTACATAATAAAATTCCGGCACCTCAATATGGATTTTTTCTACGATCTCTGTTTTTGCTTGTTCAAAATTTGTTTCTGATCCGTCCCGATTTTCACCATTATCTGTCCACGTCACGTCACCCGTATTCCGAACCCCACTAATCGTCTCCACCAACCGAATCCGATTCGCCTCGCTCGTCATACTCGCCCCAAAAACGCACGCTCCCACAAGCAACACAACACCAGCTGCCTTTGCCGTCCGTACCCAGTGTTTTGTTGTTTTCGCTCTCTTCGCAATCTTCTTCTGTCTCTCCGCCTGCTTTTCGCGTTCTGCCTTTCTCTCCACGATCTGGCGGCGGATCTCCAGTGTTTTTTCTGTCGGGTTGCCTTCCGCGTCCGCGAGTCCTTCCTTCTGGAGTCGCTGCTGGAAGCGCTCGTACATTGCGTTCAGTTCTTCCTCTGAAAGTGCAGGCGCAGCCTCCGGCTCCTGTTCTGTTGCTGTGTTTCCTTCCTCTGCCTTTACAACTGCCGATTCCCCTTCCACCGTTTTCGAATCCGCAGCCATTTTTTCTTCCATCGTCTGCTCCAGTTTCTTTTTCAGCTGTTCTTCTTTTTCTATCTTTTTCATCTTCTTCCGTTCCTCGGCATTTTCCATGTTGTAACCGCTCTTGACTTTTTTTCTTCTTGAGGGGATAATAAAAGCCAAATGATATTATCAAATTCCAGGGAGGAATTCTCATGAAGCATATTGTTCTGACAGGCGGAGGTACCGCCGGCCATGTTACCCCGAATATTGCCCTGATTCCAAAATTAAAGGAAGCAGGTTATAAAATCTCTTATATCGGTTCCTACGACGGTATGGAGCGCAAGCTGATCGAAGATCTCGGCATTCCGTATTACGGAATTTCATCCGGAAAGCTGCGCCGCTACTTCGATCCGAAAAACTTTTCCGATCCATTCCGCGTCGTAAAAGGCTACTTTGAAGCAAAAAAACTGCTCAAAAAGCTGAAACCAAACGTTGTCTTCTCCAAAGGCGGCTTCGTTTCGGTACCGGTTGTCCTTGCCGCCAAAGCATGTAAAGTCCCGGCGCTCATCCATGAATCGGATATGACGCCTGGCCTGGCAAATAAGCTGTGTATTCCGTCCGCTGCAAAGGTCTGCTGTAATTTCCCGGAAACCGTTAAATGTCTCCCGGAAAACAAAGCCGTTCTGACCGGAACGCCAATCCGCCAGGAACTGCTGTCCGGCGATGCACGGGAAGGCCTGAAGTTCTGCGGATTCAATGCCGCAAAACCGGTTATTCTCGTCATCGGAGGAAGCCTCGGTTCCGTCGCTGTCAATCATGCGGTCCGTTCTATTTTACCAGAACTTCTGAAAGATTTCCAGGTGATTCATCTCTGCGGTAAAGATAAACTGGATGCATCCTTAAATGGTACCGAAGGTTACGTTCAGTTCGAGTACATCAAAGATGAGCTCCCGGATCTCTTCGCCGCAGCAGATCTGATCATCTCCCGCGCCGGCGCAAATGCGATCTGCGAAATCAGTGCTCTGGCAAAACCAAACATTCTGATTCCGCTTTCTGCCAATGCCAGCCGCGGAGACCAGATTTTAAATGCGCGTTCCTTTGAGCGTCAGGGTTACAGTAAAGTTCTGGAAGAAGAATCCGTGAATGCGCAGACCCTTCAGTCCGCAATCCGTGAGGTTTACGAAAACCGTCAGACCTACATCAATGCGATGAAGAAGAGCAGCCACACCGATTCCATCGGCCGCATCCTTTCCCTGATCCAGGAATGCGAACGCAAATAGTAACTACAGAAATCCCCTTTCTCTGGCTTTGTCAGCAAAGTGCTGGCAAAGCCATTTTTTCGTCCGGGTCATTTTCACCCGCAGATTTCCGATGGTGATACCCATTTCGGATGCTACTTCCTTTTCCGAACGCTCATGCACCTTGATTTCACGCGTAATATAATAACCCGATTCATCATGATCTTTCAGTGCATCCATCACTTCCTGAAAAAAATGATTTCTCTCCTGCTTTTCTTCCTCTGCAAGCGTCGGAAGTTCCATCTCTTCCGCCCGAAGATCCTCATCCAGTTCATTCCAGTCAAAACGTTGTGTTTTTCTTTGATAATCAATTCCCAGATTCTTTGCAGCGACACGGACCCAGCCTTCTACTCTGTCTTCATCCAGCGCATCAATATTCAGGTACAGTTTCACCATCGTTTCCTGTGCGATATCATCCGCATCGGCTTCATTGTGCACCACCTGCATTGCGGCTGAATAGGCTGTCATTACATACTTTTTATATATTTCTGAAAAGTTATTTTTGTCCATTGTTCTCCGCCCCTGTTCGTCTGTCATTGATTCTTTTTCTGGCTGCTGCCAGCCTTTTCTCAGGCCTTCAGCTCTGCCGTCACGCTCTCAATGATCTGCTCTTTTACCGCATCCTCGAGAGTTCCCTGCTTCCATGCAGCAATACCGGCATTGTCACCTTCATATCTTGGAATCAGATGCATATGGAAGTGGAATACCGTCTGTCCTGCTGCCTCACCATTGTTCTGTACCAGATTGAAGCCATCAGAATGAAGCGCTTTCGTCATGGCCGTCGCCATTTTTTTGCCGAGAATCATTGCTTTCGCTGCGGTTTCATCCGGAATTTCATAAATGTTTGCAAAATGCTGTTTTGGAAGAATCAGCGCATGTCCTTTCGTTGCCGGTCCCTGATCCAGAATGACACGAAACTCATCGTCCTCATATAGTGTTGCGGTTGGAATTTCTCCGTTTGCTAATTTACAAAAAATACAATCCATGATCTTTTTCTCCTTTACTTTTTTTAATTTTTTTGTTGTTCTGAATCCCGTTTCGCACGGTTCCGGACAACTCTATTTTCTCACTATTTGTCGAAAAATGTCAAATAATGCAGAACGCTTTTTGTTGCGCGCTCCCCCTTTTCAATGCTAAACTTTTGCCTAATCAAAAATCATTACCTACGCATCATAAGGAGGATACGGCTATGTCAAAAGAACCAACAACCAATTCACAGGGCTTATCGGAAGAATGTCACGCTATGATTTCCCGGATTTCACATGAGGTTCGAAATCCTGTTGCGATTATCCACAGCTTTCATCAGCTTCTTCTTTTAGCGCATCCGGAGCTTTCCAACGATCTCTATTTTCAGAAAATTCAGGAAAATATGGCTTTTCTGAACTCCCTGCTCGATGAGCTCTCCTGCTATAATCATTCATATCGGGCGGTACGCGCTTACGTGAATCCTTATCTTCTGCTCCAGAATCTCTGTGCCGATACCGGCGTTCTCCTCGAAAAACAACAGGTTTCCATTGAACTTGTCAAGGAATCTGCCATTCCGCGCTTTGCCCTTGATACCACGCAATTTCGTCAGCTTTTTCTGAACCTGATCCGAAATGCGGCGGAAGCAATGCCTTCCGGCGGAACGATCAAAATCTCTCTCTGTTTCGACGGTGACTTTCTGACCATCCGTGTGCAGGACACTGGCTGCGGAATCCCCGCCGAGGATCTGCCGACTCTCTTTGACCTTTTTGTCACACATAAGAAAAACGGAACCGGCCTTGGACTTGCCATCTGCAAGGAAATTGTAACCGCACACGACGGCACGATTTCCGTTTCTTCCGTTCCCGGGGAAGGAAGCACCTTTACGGTTGTTTTCCCCTTTTCCTGATCCTTGCCATTCCCGGATAGAGAACCGCCATCAGGACTGCACCTGCCAGAAAACCGCCGATGTGTGCGAAGTTGTCCACATTTGAAGACTGGAATCCGACCAGCAGCGAAAGGACAGCCATGACGGCCATCCGCCGGAAGGTGAGATCCTCCAGCCTTCCTTTCCGAAATGCCAGAAAAACAAGCATCGCTCCGACTGCAGAAAAAATCGCTCCCGAAGCGCCGGCGGAAACTGCCGGTGCTTCCCCTGTTTTCATCAGGGACAGTTCATGCAGATACGAGCACAGATTTCCGACGAGTCCGCCGCCCAGATAGATGACCAGATAACGGATCTTTCCAGCTGCGCGTTCCAGGTAATCCCCAAGGAACAAAAGAAGCAGCATGTTGTTGATCAGATGCTGGATGCCAAAGTGAAGAAACATACTCGTAAACAGGCGATAGTATTCTCCGCTCTCAATCAGCGGCGCATACGCCGCACCGCAGTCCATCATATGTCTGGAGCTCTCTGTCCCTCCGGTCAGTGTGACTGCAAGGAATACCAGAATATTGCATACGACGATGACCAGATTGATGCTGTTTTTTGATCTCTTCCACATACGGTCCACGATATCTTCGTTCGGATCGTAACTGTTTTTCCTTTGTTCTTCCATTACATCATTTCCTTATCTGTGCTATTTTTTTATTATAATTTAATTCACTTGTAAATGCAAGAAATCGTCAAATTTTTTTCTTTTTTGATAAACGTTTTTCGACAATTATTGACGCTTCACGCTGTCTCTTATACACATCTCCGAGCCCACGAGACCGTACTAGATCTCGTA
>ENA-OZAH01000975-OZAH01000975.1-human-gut-metagenome-genome-assembly--contig:-NODE-975-length-9007-cov-4.660634_pt1 | contig 9007 bp, 4 predicted proteins | sample MGYA00243304_ERZ653505 | MGnify/ENA primary metagenome ERZ653505 (study PRJEB26926, sample SAMN06164925) | human gut metagenome | biome: ENVO:00009003; feature: ENVO:2100002; material: ENVO:00002003...
GGCAGCGTCAGATGTGTATAAGAGACAGCTACCACACCGCCGGGACGCACCTGATCCAGTGCTTTGGCAAAAAAATAGTTATGAATACTGAAATTCAGCTTGTTGTAGGCTTTGTCGTTGACCTGATACTGACCGAAAGGTACATTGCCGATGGCAAGGTCAAAGAAGTCACGCCTATCGGTGGTCTCAAAGCCGCCTACTGTGATGTCCGCCTTGGGATAGAGCTGCTTTGCGATGCGCCCGGAAACAGGGTCCAGCTCCACGCCGTACAGACGGCTGTTTCGCATTTTCTCCGGCAGCATACCAAAGAAATTGCCCACACCCATAGACGGCTCCAGAATATTTCCGGTCTCAAATCCCATACGGTCCACCGCTTCATAGATGGCCTGAATGACCGTAGGGCTGGTGTAATGGGCGTTGAGGGTAGAGCTTCTGGCGGCGGCATATTCCTCCGGGGTCAGCAGCTCTTTTAGCTGAGCATACTCTAAAGCCCATGCCGGTTTCTCCGGGTCAAAAGCATCAGAGAGACCGCCCCAGCCCACATATCGAGAAAGAACCTCCTGCTGTTCGGGGCTTGCCTGCTGTCCGGCAGCTTCCAGCTCTTTCAGCAAACGAATCGCATTGACATTTGCCTGGAACTTGGCTTTCGGACCGCCTTCGCCCAAATGCTCATCGGTAATGCGAAAGTTTTTTGCATTGCGGCGCAGGTTAGCCTTGTATTCCTCATAAGATGCTTCCTCGGCAGCTTTGGCATTGGGAAAGGTCTGCCACTGGCCATTGACCTGAATGGAAACCGGGTGTTCATCCAACACTTCCTCAAAGGTTTTCTCCGGCTCAGTCACAGGGGCTGGTGGCTCCGGCTCCTCGATATGCAGCCGTTCCACCACCACATCATAAGGCAGATTGTTCTTATCGCCCGGATAGACGGCCACGGTCTCGGAATGGAAGGCCGGGGATTCGGCAGACGGTTGGGGCTGTTCCTGTCCAAAACCGTCCTGCTGACGGGCATACATCCCGCGCAGCAAAGGTGCAACCTCATCCCAGCGGAAATATAGCATAGCCAGACGCTTTTCCTCTGCATCCATGACTTCCAGTTCTATGCCCTGTGCCGTGGTACGGTAATCGGCAATATCGCCGGTCTCCAGATTCAGTGTCTCGATCTCACCGGAATAGGCTCTGCTCAGCCAGTAGGCGATCTCGCTGTTGCTCCTGCCGGATTGCAGCAGCGTGGAAATCTGCTTTTTATCCGCTTCATCCATCAGTCCATGAGCCAATACATCCCGCAAGTCCTGATCTGCCTTGTCCGGGTCAATGGGAAGAAACTCGGTATAGTAAGCATTGCGGCGGTCTGCCCGAAGCAGCTGCTCGAACTGTTCTTTGCGCTCTGCCCGGTAGATGGGATATACCATCCCGGTGGGCAGAAGCTGTACGGTGTCCTCCCGCAGCTCGGTGATCTGATAGGCGTCATCCTCGATATACACGGTATCGCCCACGGCATAGACCGGGGCAGCAGGGTCATAGGATGTTCTTTGCGGAGTTGGGCGGCGAACTGCATCATATTCCTCATCGGAAATAGCAACTTCGGAAGTCTGCTCTGTCTCAGCAGCTGCGATCTGCTCTACATCTGACATCACCTGTTGGATAAACGGATCATTGTCCAGTTTTTCCGGGTCTGCCACCTGGCCGTTGACGATCCCTCTTTCTTCCAGAGCTTCCCGGATGGCGATGGGGTCGATGTCGTCAAAACGGTTCTGTTCTTCTTCGGTATAGAACCGGTCCTCCTGAATGAGCTGGGCAATCCGGCGCTGTACCTTCGGCCAGGGCAGCTGCGTTTCCTCCGGGCTGCCGGCACGGACAACGAACAGGCTGTTGCTGTTACTGCCGCCGTATTCCTGAGCCAGCCATGCGGCGGTATCTTTTTCTCTTGCATGGTCTTTCATATAGCGGACAACAGCGTGTTTACTCTCGATATTGCCGTTCCATGCACAAAGGGCAGTATCAATATCTTCCTGAGAAAGAGGGCGCAGAAGCTCATGGAGCTTTGGATAGGTTTCGTCGATCACTTCCCGGTGCAGACGCTGGCGGAACTCCGGTATATCAGAATAAAGGCGGATCAGCTCCATATCCTTAGAACCAAGGACCGCACGGCGCACAGCGGCATTACCCTCGATGACAGCATTTTCACGGTCAGAATGACCGCAGGCATTGCGATATGCGGTATCCTCAGAAATGGCGGCAGTCACCATAGGCTTATACTTCTCAAACTGCTCCCCAAGGGTAGACTTTGGTGTTTCTTCCTCCATCTCCGGCTGCTGGGCTTGAATGGCATCTTCTTCGGCCAGTTCCTTTTCAGACTGGATTTTGTCATACTGCGCCTGTTCCTGTTCGGTAAGATAGCGGTCTTTCTGGACAAGTGAGGTAATGCGCTTGGCAACCTTTTCCCAGTTCAAGTGAACATCCGGGCAGTCCTGCTTTTTATAGTGCAGTCCTTTCCCGTCGTGATCTTCGCCGCTGTGTGTTGCACCGGACAAGGCATGAGAGCGTCCGCCAATGCCATACTCGTCTTTGAGGAATCTCACTTTTTCCTTATCCGTATGGTTTTCCATGAAGAACGCATAGATACGGCCTTTTCCTCCGGCGAAACTGCTTCCGCCGGTCATGGCGGCGTCGATCTCATCCTCGGTAATAAAGTGCTGGACGGTTGGCACTTGGGAAAGGTCTGAAGAAAAGGTCCTGCGTGGCAGGTCAAAGTCCTTCAGGTTCTCCCAGATCTCCCTTGGTCTGTGATAGTGAAAACGCAACAGGTCACGGTCCTGCTGATAGGCAGTCCAGAAGGCAGCGTATTCTTCCTTGAGGGTCTGGCGGAAAGCCGGTTCACTCAGCTGCTCCGTCAGGCGGCGGGTCTCCTCCGGGAAACCATTGCCTTTGATCTCTGACAGGCAGGACAAATATCCGGCTTTTCTGGCGTCCTCACTGAGATCGTGATACAGATGCCAGAGCTTTTCCGAGAGGAGGGAGCGTTCATAGCCTGCCGCTTCTGCAAGCTCCACATTGGAGGCAAACTGGCCGCTTTCCAAAAGCTCCCCGATGCGCTCTGCGGCACTCTCCCAGGAAATGACCTGGGCAGACCTGTCATAACGGACAGACTTCCCGTGGGAAAGATGGATACCATCCTCGGCATACCATGCACTCACACTGCCAAGGCCGTTACCGCCGTGGTACAGCGTTTTCAGTATCTCGGCAATCTCAGCGGTGGTTTTCTGCTTTTCAAAGGCTGCAACCACACGCTCCCTTTGACGGTCTGTATTGCCGCCCAAACGCAGCACATGGTCGATGTCATTTTGGGCAAAAGAAAAAGCAGAGGATGTATGCGCTACATTCTCTGCTTCATCTATGGATTGGATCTGTTCCGCTTCGGAGAGGAACAGGTTTAGGGTCAGCTGTTGATAAGCTCCGCCATCAGGATCTCCTCTGCCTGGGCTTTGCAGGTGTTCATCAGCCCCACCCACTTCATGGGATCGCTGGCTTTCAGTTGCTCGGTGGCTCCCGCTTCTTTCGCCAGCTGGGGCATCATCTGCTCCAGTCTGCTCTGGGCGGTCTCGTCGATCTCCAGAAGGTGCGGGTACAGCTTCTCGCTCAGCAACATCTGGTTGTAGAGGATGGGACGATGTTCCTTCAGGTAGTTTTTCCTCATCCTGCCGTACTTGCCCAGGGGTTTCTCCGGCTGCTGGCTCAGCTTCAGGTCGGGAATCAGATAGTCTCCGTTCTGGATATAGGTCATGGGATTGTTCATCTTGTTTGCTCCTTTCTTGGTTGGCTTCGCGCTCTGCATTTCGGACGGTAACGCCGATCTGCCGCAGCACCTGCTGGTTGATCTGGCTGACCGCTGTTCCCAGCGCCCCGATGGTTGCCGGAGTATTGAAATCAAAGATCGCCATGAAATCTTCGTGGTCGAAGTAGCGTTCCGGTTCCAGTCCACAGCGGGACATTAAAGCATAAGTGATACTGACGGTGGCTGCTGCCTTGAACTGTACTCCGATGTTAAACTCATCATATTCCTCCAAAAAGGAACCGTCAACGATATAGAAGAAGTCCTGCTGATGCTCCGTCCAGTATTCCTCAGCCAGTTTTCCGGCTACCTCGGTGAGCTGTCCGGCAAGGTCATCACCGGAAACATCATAGGTGCGCTCAAGCATGGCCTGCACCGAATCCAAATGGCGCTCCTCCAGCTGCCACAGCCAGGGAGTGCGGGAATGTTCACGGGTTCCGGTGTCGGAAATGTCAAAGACATAGCGCAGGCGGGGCCTGTCCCCGGAATCGTCCACCAGAGCGATCCCTTTGGAACCGCGCCTTACATACCGGCCCATCTTTTCATTCCACAAATCGTACTCTGCACAGGCGGTAGCGTCCGGACGCTGGGCGTAGATCATCAACTGCTCATGGAACGGGTACTTGTAAAGGCGGGAAGCAGTGGTGAGAAACCCTGCCCATTCCTGCCAGCTCCCCGTGAGCTGCGTTGCCACCTTGTCCGCCATCTGTGCATATAGTTCAGCTTTGGTTGGCATAGTGTTCTGTCCTCCTTTCAGTTTTGGGGTAAAAGGTGGGGTAGCATATTGCCACCCCATCCCTGCGATTATGGTGTTTACCGGTCAAAATCCGGGTACAACTCCAGCTCGGCAAACTCGGCATCACTCATGGTCTGGAGCTTGCCCAGTGCGCTGTCTGTCAACTCCCGCAGCTCGGTTTCCTCCGGGGCCAGCTCGCCGCGCATCTCACGCAGGCTGTCGATCAATCCGGTGCGGCTAGCCAAAGCTGTTTTCTCCTGTCTCGATGCCAAAATATTTGCAGACTGCATAGGAGATGCTTTCAGCCTCCACTTCTTCCGTGTGACGATCTTTCCTCTGTTTCTGCAAAAACTGGGAGAGGGTAGAAAAGCCACCGGTAAAATTCAGCCCTTTTTCCTCGGTCAGCATCAAGCGTCCATCTTCCGTCAGTTCCAACGGCTCTGTCATCAGAACAGAGCCTGCATGGTTTACAACCACTCGTTCTTCCACACAGACCGGATCTCCAGGATCGTAGTCAGAACCGCGCAGGTCATAGCAATAAACGCCCTCTGGCAGATTATCGCGAGCAATCCGTCCGTTGGAGAACAGACCAAGTTTATCAAACAGCTCGATCTCCTGATATTGCTCGTCATTGGCAATCTGGATCTTTTTCTGATTGTGGAGCTTGCTGTGAGCAATCTCGTGAACCGTGGCCGAAACCGTCTGCACCTCGCTCATGCCCTGACGAATGGCAATTTTCTGATGATCGGCAGAAAAATAGCCGTCCGTATCAGCGGCCATTGTTTCAAAAGTAATCGGCACCGGTGCGCTGCGGCGCAGGGCCTCCATGAATGCCTCATAATTTGGCACATTGCCGGAAAGGGAGGAAGCAAGCTCCGGCAAAGGTTTCCCGTCGGTCTGGCTCACATCAAAGACCTTGACCGGGCGAAACATGGGGATCTCGATTTCTTTTTCCTCTGTGACGATCTTTCCGTCTTTATCCAGAATCGGAGCCTTGGTATCTGGGTCCAGCTTCTGCTCCTCGATTTTCTTCTTGTACGGTGTGGGGGCGATGATGGTAATGCCATGCTCGCCCTTTTTTACATGACGCTCAAACTGGTCTTTCCACTTATTGTATCCGGCTACCAAAGTGGCGTCCGGCTTCTGCATATAGATGAGCATGGTGTTGTTTACCGAATAGCGGTGGAAGCGGGACATGACGGACAGATAGCGCATATACTTTTCACTCTCAAACAGTTCTTTGATGCCCTGCTCGATGCCATCTGTGATTTCCCTTAGCCGTTCTCGGTTGGTGGGTTTGTTCTCAGCCATGATTTTCAATCTCCTTTCCAAGTGTGTGATTTCTGCTGTGTGTTCTGCAATCCATGCCTTTTGTTCTTCTTCACTTTCATAAAGAAAAAGGTCCAGCAGGTACTCTACATAGGTTTTCTTCTGGATCGCTTCCACAAAATGGGGGTGCGGTTCTTCCTCCGGTGTCCTGGGAGAACGGTCGGCTTCCCATTTTTTCAGCAGATAGTAGTAATCGGACAGTACGTGGTAACAGCGCTGTCGATCCTCCCGAAACTTCTGTGCCTCGTTTTTTTGCCGGACATATCTCCTGCGGGGCGGGGCCTGACTGTCATAGATCAGGCCAAAGTCCTGTGCCAGTTTCTCCGCCGCTTCTTTTGGGGAGAGGTTAAAGAGCTTTGCGGTAAAGTCGATCACATCCCCATCTGCACCGCAACCAAAGCAGTGGAACCGCTGGTCTACCTTCATGCTGGGGTTCTTATCATCGTGAAAGGGACAGCAGGCCATACCAGTTCGACTGACTTTTATCCCGTAAAACTCTGCCGCTTCTCTGGTGCTGACCGACTGCTTGACCGCTTCAAATACATTCTCTGCCATGTGCCTTTAACTGCCGGACTTTCGCATAGGAGGCTGGTATCCGGCGGCTTTCGCACGCTCACTGGCAGCTTTGCGGCGTTCTGCGCTGTATGGCTCCCTGACTGATACACACCGCTTGGGGACGGTAAAGTTATGGGCGTCCTTTCGGGTGATCTGGTCGGGGTGCTTTTTTGCCAGCAGTTCCAGCTTCTCCATCAGACGGGGATCGTGGGTGTAGACCTCAGCCATTGGTTCTGCCTGGTTATAGAGGAGAATGGTTTCCCGTTCCACTAAAGAGAGCTTCATCGGCTGCCTCCTTTCCGCTGGTCAAATTCCAGCTTGAAGTTGGCATACTGTCCATCGTCCTCCAAAACCACAGTGGCATCGTAGGTCTTGCCGGTTTTCTCCGAATATAGCCCCGTCACACGGACACAGCCATCGTTCAGCAGCGCAGACACCACAGCTTTGGTCGGCTGTTTTTTCTTGGCAGCCCACCATTTGTTGTTTTTCCAGATTGCAAATTTGCAAGAATCATTCTGACAGAAGAAGCCTTTTTGCAGTTCTGCAACTTCACCGCCGCAGCGAGGGCATTTACCCACCACCTCACGGGGCGGAGTGAACAGGTACTCGGTTCCCTTGATGACCTGATAAGTTCCCACCAGATCTTTCAGCATGGCACTGATGCCGTCTAAAAACTCCTTCGGGGCAAGCTGCCCGCGCTCGATCTCGCCCAGGCGGTACTCCCACTCGGCAGTCAGAAGCGGCGATTGCAGTTGTTCCGGCAGCACTGTGATCAGGGAAACTGCATCGTGGGAAGGGAGAAGCTGCACCGTTTTCCTGCTCTTTTTTCGTTCCAGAAAACCGGCAGATACCAGCTTTTCCAAAATACCGGCACGAGTGGCCGGTGTCCCCAGACCTTTTCGCTCGGCATCCTCCGGCATATCCTCTTTTCCGGCAGTCTCCATCGCGGACAATAGGGTGTCCTCCGTAAAGTGCTGAGGTGGACTGCTTTTACCTTCTTTGACGATTGCCGCAGAAACCGAAAGGGTCTGTCCTTCGGTCAGCTCCGGCAGGGCTTTCTCTACGCCCTCTTTTTTCGGCTCTGTATCCTTCATTTTGGCACGGTAAGCGTCCTCCAGTGCTTTCCATCCGGGGTGCTTCACCGTTTTTCCTTTTGTGGTAAACTCCCCACCGGCACACGCTGCAATCACAACGGTTTCCGAATAGATATGGGGCTGGGCTACGGCGCACATCAGACGCAGGGCCACCAGCTCCAGCACCGCTTTTTCTCCCGCAGGAAGGGCAGAAAGGTCTGCATCCTTGAGATTTCTGGTAGGGATTACTGCGTGATGGTCGGTTACTTTCTTATCGTTGATGACCGTATGCGGATCACAGGTAATGGCGATTCCTTTGCGAAACAGCATAGCATTGGCAACCAGATTCACCAACACCGGCAGGCTGTCTGCCATATCACCAGTCAGATAGCGGCTGTCAGTACGGGGATAGGTGCAGAGCTTCTTTTCATACAGGCTTTGTAGATAGTCCAGGGTCTGCTGGGCTGTAAATCCAAGCAGGCGGTTGGCATCTCTTTGCAGAGTAGTCAGGTCATAGAGGGCAGGCGGCTTTTCGGACTTTTCCTTGCACTCCACCTTTTTGATTGTGACAGCTGCACCCTGACAGGCTTCTTTCAGCTGCTCGGCAGCGGTCTTATCCGCCATACGCTCCCCAGATACGGTAAGACCGGGCAGCTCCAGCGCCACGGTATAAAAGGGAATCGGCTTAAAGGTGTCGATCTCAGCTTCTCGCTGAACAATAAGCGCCAGCGTCGGGGACATCACGCGCCCGATGTTGAGGGTTCGGTGATACAGCACGGAAAAAAGCCTTGTCGCATTGATCCCCACCAGCCAGTCGGCCTTGGCACGGCAGAGGGCAGCATCCCGAAGTCCGTCATAATCCGCACCGGGGCGCAGGTTTGCAAAGCCTTCCCTTATGGCAGAGTCCTCCATTGAAGAAATCCAGAGCCTTTTCATAGGCTTTTGACAGTCTGCCAGCGCATAGACGCTGCGGAAGATCATCTCGCCCTCGCGTCCGGCATCACAGGCATTTACCACTTCCGTCACATCCGGGGCATTCATCAGCTTTTTGAGAATATCAAACTGCTTTTTCTTATCTTTTCCCACCACCATCTGCCAATGTTCCGGCAGGATAGGCAGATCATCATATCGCCACTTGGCATACTTTGGGTCATAGCTGTCTGCATCCGCAAGACCGGCCAGGTGGCCCACGCACCAGCTGACACGCCAACCGTTGCCCTCCAGATACCCGTCCTTACGGACGGTTGCGCCGATCACCGCCGCCAAACTCTGGGCAACTGATGGTTTTTCAGCAATTACAAGTTTCATAATCTTCATCCTCCCATTCTTCTCGCACAGGCGTGTGCAGCTTTTTCTCAATGCTGCTTTCCTCATCCAAAAGCAGGTTATAGCCAAACCGATAATCATAGTGGTACAGTTTCCCCAGCAGGTCATTGATGATGATGCGGCAAGCTAAAATGCTGTCTCTTATACACATCTGACGCT